>ERZ507021.65-NODE-65-length-87898-cov-8.0768_pt1 | contig 87898 bp, 87 predicted proteins | sample MGYA00512877_ERZ507021 | MGnify/ENA metagenome assembly ERZ507021 | reverse complement strand
CCCGGGTGCCTTTATATTCCTCGAATTTTTTCGTCCGGAAGGTCACTTTTCCAGCATCGAAGGCCACCAGCACATTGGTAGGATCAACCTGCTCCAGGATATTGTCCAGCATGCGTTTGAACGCGAAGATCGCGTTGGTATGCAAGCCGTCGCGGTTGATAAATGAGTCCAGCGCGCTGTGCATGGCAAAGAAGGCCCGGAAGGCCACACTGTTCCCATCCACCAGCAGTAATTTCTTGGTTGTCGGCACGTTTGAAAACTCCTTTCTGACGCTCTTTCTTCTCTATATTGTAACAAAAGAAAACCGTTGAAACACGCGTTCCAACGGTCATCCAGGCAGCAATTCAATTATTTGTCGGCTTGCAGCGCATCCGTGAAGACTTTTTCGTACTTCTGGATGTCGCCGGCACCCATGAACACCAGCACGTTGCCCTTTTCTTTGAGCAGCGGCGTGGTATCACCATTCTCCAAGACTGTAGCGCCCTGGGGAATCTTGGCGGCCAAATCGGCACTGGATACATTCCCGTGGGATTCCCGGACGGAGCCGAAAATCGGGAAGACATAAACCGCGTCAGCTTGGCTCAAACTCTTGACGAAGCCGGGCATCAAGGCCTTGGTCCGGGTATACGTATGGGGTTGGAAAACCGCGACGATCTTGCGGTCTGGGAACTTTTGCCGAGCCGCGTCCAATGTGGCGCGAATCTCGTTGGGATGATGGGCATAGTCGTCAATGACCTTCGTGGTGCCATAGTCTGTTTCGGCAAAGCGGCGCTTCACGCCGTCAAAGGAAACCAGCTCTTGGGCAACCTTGGCCGGATCCATCTTTTCCAAATGGGCGACACCGACGACCGCCAGACTGTTCAAAATACTATGCTCGCCAAACAAGGAAACCGCGTAATGACCGATCGGCTGCTTGTGGAACAGCACGTCAAAGCTGGACCCTTTGGTGGTGCGGACCACATTGACGGCTTGGAAATCATCAGTATCTTTCAAGCCATAGAAGTAAATCGGGACATCCGTCTTCAATTCATGGACATGGGGATCGTCGCCCCAAGCAAAGATGGCCTTCTTGGTTTGGTTGGCCTCTTGCTGGAAGGCGGATACCACGTCATCAATGTCCTTATAGTAATCCGGGTGATCATAATCGATGTTGGTGATCACCGCGTAGTCGGGATGATACGAAACGAAGTGGCGTTCATATTCATCGGCTTCATAAACGAAGAAGCGGGCCCCGGGCACGCCTTTACCGGTGCCGTCACCAATCAGATAGCTGGTCTTGGCCACCCCAGACAGGGTGTGGGCCAGCAAACCGGTGGTGCTGGTCTTGCCGTGGGTGCCGCTGATGCCGATGCTGGTGTAGGGCTTCATGAATTCACCGAGGAATTCATTGTAACGGTACATGGTCAGGCCCATTTTCTTTGCCTGCTGAATCTCGGGATTGTCGTCCCGGAAGGCATTGCCCCGGATAACCGTCATGCCCTCTTGGAGATTCGCCGGGTCAAACGGATACATGGGAATGCCCGCGGCCGTCAGCGGCTTCTGGGTGAATGTATACTGATCAATATCGGAACCCGAAACATCGTTGCCTAAGTCATGCAAGATCAGCGCCAGCGCGCTCATCCCTGAACCCTTGATACCGATGAAATAATACTTCGTCATGTATGTCATTCCTTCTCTTCGTCTTGTTGATGCGCGGTTGCGGCAGTGTCCGCATCCCCCCGGTAAAAGACCTTGCGGGGTTTGGATCCCCGGGGACCAGAAACCAAGTTCTTGGCCTCCAGATGATCGATGATATTAGCGGCCCGATTGTAACCGACAGAAAACAGCCGCTGCAATTTACTGGTGGAAATGGTGTCCTCATGCTGGACATAATCCAGCACTTGGTCCCACAGCGGGTCTTCCTCTTCAGTCACCGTCGCCGCTTTTTGCAAATCCTGGTTGGTGAATACGTAATCCGCCTGAGCTTGCGCAGTGATGGCCGCCGTCACCCGGTCGATCTCGTCGCCGGTGACATAAGCGCCCTGCAAGCGCAGGGGATGATTAGAGCCGTTCGCCCGATAGAGCATGTCGCCCTTCCCCAGCAGCCGATCGGCACCCTGGGCATCCAGAATAGTGCGGGAGTCGACTTGACTGGACACCATGAAAGCGATCCGAGTGGGAATGTTGTTCTTGATCACGCCGGTTAAAACATCCACACTCGGCCGCTGAGTGGCAATCAGCAGGTGGATCCCCGCCGCCCGCGCCTTCTGGGTCAGCCGGGCGATACTGTCTTGGACAGCATTGGCAGTGGTCATCATCAAATCAGCTAATTCATCAATGACGACGACAATATAGGGCATTTGCATCTCTGGTTCACGCTGCGCTTTGGCCCGCTGATCGAACTCTTCGATGTTCCGCACACCGGCTGCCACCAGCTGGGTATAGCGCTGCTCCATCCGTTCGACGACCCAATCCAGGGCCGCCACAGCTTCTTCCGGGTCAGAAATGACCGGCGCCAGCAGATGAGGCAAGTTGTTGTATGGCGCTAATTCCACCGCCTTAGGGTCGATCAGCAGCAGTTGCAATTGATCCGGCGTGGCCTTCAGAAGCAGCGACAGTAAAATCCCGTTGATGAACACGGACTTGCCGCTGCCGGTAGAACCGGCGATCAAACCGTGGGGCATCTTGCGCAGATCCGCCACCACCGGCCGGCCGAACAGGTCGATGCCCAAAGCCACCGTCAATGGCGACAGGGATTGGGCGAAGGCCGTGGAGTCGACGATCTCTTTCAACGCGACGGAGCGCGGCTTAGCGTTGGGAATTTCGATCCCCACCGTACGCTTGCCCGGAATCGGGGCTTCGATCCGAATCTCTTGAGCGGCCAGCGCCAGTTTCAAATCATCAATGAGCGCGGTGATTTTGGACACCTTAACCCCCGGCGCCAGTTGGATCTCAAACTGGGTCACCGTCGGGCCGACTGTTTGATGGACAACACTGCCGTCCACATGGAAGGCTTTCAATGTCGCGTTCAGCTGGCCAGTTTGATTGGCCACCCATTCATCATCTTTAGTCGAATCAACATCCTGGACCGGCCGCAGCAAATCGGTACTGGGCAGCCGATAACCAGTATAATCCGTCGTTTTGCCGCTGTCAGCAGGCAAATGGGCAGTGGCCGCAGTTGGCGCCGGACCAGTTGGGGCCATGGCTGCCGCTGCGGGCTTGGGTGTTGCCGGGGCCGCCGGTTGGACCGGCGCCGGTTCTGCCGCGGCCGGTTGCTGCGGACCTAGAGCCTTCTTCAATAGGTCATCGGGCATATGAAAGGCACCGAGCACTGAATCGTCATCGGCCGCTGTTTCTTCAGTATCCGATTCTCTGCTGTCCTCAGTTTCCTGAGGATCTGACGAACCGATGGATTCAGCTGCATCATCTGCTTCTCTGTGCGCAGATCGTGTTTCATCAGCAGCGCTGCCCGGCGATTCTGCCGGTTGCGGTTGCGGAGTTTCTGCAGGTGCCGGTGTCTCGTCCAGCATGTCAGATTCTGCTGACGCCTCGCGTTCGGGCAGCGGTTTTTCTTCGCCCGCGGCCGCTGGGCCGTCTGCCGCTGTCTTCTCTGGCAGCGCCGGTTCGATTGGTTCCTCAACATCATCATTCGGATCCGCAAATAAGAACACTTGACCAGGTGTCTTGTCAAACGCGGCCACCATCGTCGGATCCGCCTTGTGGTCAGAATAAATAAACGGATGCAGATTACTGATTGGGATATAATCCGCCGTCAAATCATCCGGTGCCGGACTGGGCGCGGCTGCCGCCGGGTGCTGCCGCGGCACTGGCCGGTGCGCCGTACGCGGCCGGACGGTTGGGGCAGTTGGCGTCGTCCGTTTTTTCGGTTCTTGAGCCGGCGTCCGCCGGTAAAACGCCGGACCATCGTAATGCGCCATAGTCAAATCTCCTCTTTCTTCTCTGCATCTGATTGTAGCAGAATCCCCAGACACAAAAAACAGCAGATGCCAAATCCCTCAGGACTTGACCCCTGCTGCTGATCAAAAATTAATAGGTGAGCTTAAAGTTCGCCGGAATAAAAGCGGCGCCCACGGGCGCGTCCGTCGGCAAAATCAGCAAGCCCGGTTTTTGCGGGGCATTGGGCAAAGCCAACTCCCGCGGCGCACACAGCATACCGTAGGACGGCACACCGCGCAGTTCGCCGGGCCAAATGATCTTGCCGCTGGGCATGAAAGCACCGGGCAAAGCCGCGACGACCTTCTGGCCTTCAGCGACGTTAGGCGACCCCACCACGATTTGGCGCGGCTTTTCTTCGCCGACATCGACTTGGGCAATCTTTAAATGATCGGAATTGGGGTGCTTTTTCAATTCCTTAACGAACCCGACCACCAAGTAAGGCTTGGGGTCGGCGGTCAGCCGCTCGGCAAAACCGGCATTAGCCAGCGCTGTATTCAGCTTGGCCACATCGGCTTCGCCCAGCTTGACTTGCCCATCATGGAGCACGTCGCTGCCGAGAATGTCCGCCGGGTGGAAGAAATTCATCCCCACCAGTGCGCCGCTTTTGGCGTCCCGGATCACGGTGACATTTCCCCGGCGCTCACTGGTCTCTGTAAACTCGCTATCCTGGGCGACCACTGCGAAGAGCACGTCCAGACGGTGATTGAATGCTGTAATTAACAAGGCTTTTTGCTCCTTACCGATTTAAGTTCACCTAAGTTTAGCATTAGGCCGGTAAGTTGTCGATAAATGCCTCGATCTGCTTCTTGGTCTTCCGGTCCTTGTTCACGAACCGGCCGAGCTCTTTGCCGTCTTTCACCGCGATGAAACTGGGAATACCGAACACGTCCATATCCTTGGCTAGATCCAAAAACTTGTCCCGGTCAATTTCAACAAACTGCCAATCGCTGTATTCCTTCTCAATGGCGGGCATCTGCGGCTTGATAAAGCGGCAATCCCCGCACCACGCGGCATCGAAGAATAGCATGTGCTTACCCTGGGCCGTCACGTCTTGCAGCTGAGCATCGTCCATTTCAGCCAATGACTTCATTCCTCCACGCTCCTTTCGCTTTCTTACTTACTAATTATAAGTGAATAGGTCAAAAAAGTAAACCATCGGCTGCGGCGTTGGCAAAGCTGGCCATCCATCATATAATGGGAGCCGTATACTTCAAAAAAGAAAGCAGGTTACGATTATGGCCAAGTCACCCCGTCCTTGGGTCTATTTCGCCGCTGGCGCCCTTACCGGACTATTCACCGGCGCCGTAGAAATGTATTGGCACCAACGCAGCGCCCAGCACTTATTGGATCACCGGCTGCAGCAAGTGAAGGATCTGTTCCTGCAGGAAGGACCCATTCAAGGGTCCTGGATCGAATCCCAAGCCCATCCCTACACTGGTAAAAACGGCCGCACCACCGATGTAAACTATGGCGGCATCACCCGCCAAGAAAACGGGCAGTTGCGGCAGTACGAATTTATCATGGACGTCCCGACCGGCCAGCTGCTGGATATTTATCCCTTAGCCTGATGGAACACCGCCCGGACGCCATAAATAGGCTGGCCCTTGGCGCTGAACTTATCCTCGTATTCCGTCGGCACATTCGCCGCCGCCCAGGTTGTGTCATCGTGATGCAGATCCAGACTCAATTGCTGAAACTGCATCCCAAACTGATTCATACTGATCAGCGAATATTCGAAGAAATGACGGTTGTCCGTCTTCAACTGCACCACCCCATCCGGCACGAGCAACTGTTGGTATTGGGTGAGAAAGCTGGAGTATGTCAGCCGTCTTTTTTCGTGCCGCGTTTTGGGCCACGGGTCAGAGAAATTCAAATAAATTTCACTGAAGTGCCACCCGGCAAACAGGGCCTGCAAGTTCTCGGCATTGGCCACCACCAGCTGCAAATTCGGCAGCTGCGCGTCGACCTGGGCTTTCAAAAGCACTGCCAGGGCGGAATGCTGCATCTCCAAGGCAAGAAAATTGATCTCCGGGTGCAGCTGGGCCATTTTAAAGATAAATTGACCCTTGCCAGTGCCGATTTCCAGCCGTACCGGCTGTTTCTGAGCAAACTGGTCGGCGACGTGCTCCGGTTGCACTTGGATGAGTTCCGGATGGGCATCGATCAGTTCCTTCGCCCAGGGTTTATTTCGTAACCGCAAAAAGAATTCCTACTTTCTAAAAATTACTGCATCTTGGCGATCCGCCGCGGTGCATAGAGATAAATAAACGCTAAGGTCACGGCCAGCGCGATTACGGCCGCGGCCAGTGTGAGCAAAGAAAAGCCCAGCTGCCAGACCATGGGGATGACGAAAATCACCCAAGCCAGCAGCAGCAGAACCGTCAATAACCGGGCAAACGAATGCTGCTGACTCGCTGGCGGCACGGGGTACAGGAAAGTCATCACGTTATTGCTGTACTGGCCGGCAAACGGCAGCAGCTGAAAGCCGATCAAGTAGATAAACAGTGCCGCCACCAGCGCGGCCGCCCACCATGTGGGAATAAAGTACAGGGCGATCGCCCCAATGATGGTGAGCCGCAGGAACAGTCCCAGATACTCGCTGCCCCGCAAAAAGCCGCGGACATATAAATACGTGAACGTATGCGGCGGGGTCAAGGTCAGTCGGGGAATGAACACATCCAGATACTTGCGCCGCTTCGCACTGCTGGTCAGGCCAGGCACATCGGTGAACAGGTTGTAGAACCGATAGATCCTGAATTGGCGCCGTTCTTCCCGGCCAATGGCCACCAGCCAGTCGATCCGGCTGCGGCGGATCACCCGCTGGAACGTCGTGGTCAGCCACATGTACCAGCCGATGGCCGCGAGTATGGCGACGATGGCCAGCCAACTGGGCCCATAGACACTGAGCGCCAGACTCAGTACGCTGATTCCCTGGGCAAGCCAGAAGCGGCCGGGTGCGGCCGTCTGCTGATCCATCAACAGGCCCAGTCCCTGCCGCACCAGGTCGGTGCTTTTCAGGAGCACCAGGATGAGCAGGAAGGCCGCCCACTGCAGCGTCGTCACCCCTGCCCCGCGAACAGCGAAGGGAAACGCCAGCAGGCCAACAAAGAGCAGCGCCGTCAGCGGGACCGGCAGACTGTAACGCCAAGCCCCCCGCAAATACTCCCGCATGTCCGCTTCCCGGGGCTGAAGGAAGACCGAATCCGCCTCAAAAATCAGGCTGGCAAACTGACCGACCTGCAACAAGGCCCAGAAGGCCAAAATCAATACCGGTTTGCCCCACCACAGCGTGGTGATCCCCTTGAGCGCATTGGCATAACTGACCCCTAAGGCCCCGAAGAGAAAGATCAGGGCAATCATAAAGTGATCGTTGAACACCAGCCGCAAATACTTCAGCTGCTGGGTCAAATGCCGCTGTTGGCGTTGGTGCCACAGAGTCTTCATGAGGCCGCCGGCTCCTTTGTCATCGCCAGATAAATATCGTCCAAGTTGGCGTCGCTCATGCCGAATTCCTGCTTCAATTGATCCAGTGATCCCTGGGAGCGGACCCGCCCATTATTCAGCAGAATAAACGTGTCCGCGTATTGCTGGGCGGTGGCCAAAATATGGGTCGACATTAAAATCGACGCCCCCGCCGCTTTGCGTTCCTGCACGATCGTTAACAGATCATGAACAGCCAACGGATCCAGCCCGGTGAACGGTTCATCAATGATGAACAGCTTGGCCTCCGTCATGAAGGCGGTCACGATCATCACCTTTTGGCGCATCCCTTTGGAAAAATTGCTCGGGAACCAATCCAGCTTATTATCCAAACGGAACATTTTCAGCAGCCGATCGGCCTTTTCCCACGTTTCTTTGACCGGCAGACCGTACGCACTGATCGTTAGATCGATGTGTTCCTTTAAAGTGAGTTCCGGGTACAGCACCGGGGTCTCCGGGACATAGGCAATTTGCTGGTGATAGGCGGTGGCGTCCTGCTGGATCGTCAAGTTGTTCACCGTGATGGTCCCCTTCGTGGGCGTGAGCAGACCGATGACGTGCTTGATGGTGGTGGATTTACCCGCCCCGTTCAGCCCGATCAACCCGGCTATCGTTCCGTCCGGCACGCTGAACGTGACGTCATGGAGCACTGGTACGTGGGCATACCCGCCCGTTAACTGATCAACATTAAGCAATGAATCAACGCTTCCTTTCGTTCGCTGGAAAACGGCAGGCTAGCCCGCCCGCCGCATGGTGTTATGGTATCATGATAGCAGAAAGTTGGCCGCCACGAAACGGCGGCCGTCAGGAGGTTCAAAATGTTAGACGAGAACTGTATTTTTTGCAAGATCATCCGGGGCGAAATCCCCAGTGTGACGGTTTTTGAAGACGATCACGTCAAAGCCTTTTTGGATATTTCCCAAACCACCCCGGGTCATACCCTGCTTGTACCCAAGGACCACATCGAAGATATCTTCCATCTGCCCGCCGCGACCGCAGCCCGGCTTTTTTCCTACGTGCCGATGCTGGCTAACGCCATCAAGGCGGCCAACAGCGGCATCAAGGGTATGAACATCATCAACAACAACGGCGAAGTGGCTTATCAAAGTGTGCATCATGTGCATATCCACTTGATTCCCCGCTATTCCGATCAGGATGATTTCAATATTCATTTCGGCAATCACAGCGATATGTATGATACAGCAGCGCTGACCAAAATTGCTTTGACCATCAAAGAAAACTTGCAGGAGGCGCCCCATGCCTAAATTTCGTCACGGCCTTGTGCTCGGAGCCATTGTCGGTACGGCAGTCGCTCTCCTTACGGCTAAAAAAACCGGCGCCGACCGCCAGCGGGATACGGCCGCCTATCTGGACGACGTGACCGGTGCAGTCCAAGACGTCAGCGCGAGTGCCGGCAAATTACAGACCGCCCTGGGTCATTTGCTGACCCAGTTGCAGACGACGGTGCCCACCGTGCAGAAACAGGTTGAGCGGGATATTGCAGATTTCCAATTCCAAGCCCAGCCACGGCTGAATCAAATCAACGAGACCCTGACGACTTTGCAAGCCGACGCAGCCGGTTTCACTGATCAAAAAGTCACAAATAAATCATAACTGTGGCGATTCTATGCCGAATTTGTAAAACTTTAAGAAACCCCCGCCCGAAATTTTCAATGCCATTTCAGGTGTGGTATATTTGACGTTGTTCTGATTACCCGCAATGGGTACAATCTTTAGTTGAATGGATGTGTATTTAATGTTTAAAAAGTCTGGCAAATGGGCCATCGCGCTCAGCGCAGTCGTTGTCATGCTGCTCGCAGCAGGCTGCTCCGCCGGTAATAAGACCGTTGTATCAATGAAGGGCGGCAAAATTACTCAAGAGCAATACTACGAGGCCATGAAAGACTCCAGCTCGGGCAAAACAACCCTACAGACGCTGATCTGGGAAAAAGCCTTGGAGGAACAATACGGTAAGACCGTGTCCGACAAGACCGTCACCAAGCAATACAATTCCGTCAAGACCCAATATGGTGCCCAGTTCTCCCAAGCACTGGCCCAAAATGGTTTGACACCTTCTCAGTTTAAGACCAACATCAAGACCAACCTCCTGACCCGCAAGGCTCTGGAAGCCCTGAAGCCGGTCACCACCGCCGATTTGAAGACGCAATGGAAGTCTTATGAACCGAAGATCACCGTATCTCATATCCTGGTCAAGGACGAGAAGACGGCCAAAGATATCATTAGTCAATTGGAGAAGGACAACGGTAAGAACTTCGCCGCTTTGGCCAAGAAGTATTCTACCGATACCGGCTCCAAGGCCAATGGCGGGAAGCTGACCCCGTTTGACAGCTCCGATACGTCTTACGATGCCACCTTCAAGAAAGCCGCTTTTGCTTTGAAGCAGGGTGAATACACTAAGACACCGGTCAAGACCCAATATGGTTACCACATCATCATGTCCGATAAGAACCCGGGCAAGGGTAAGATGTCTGACCACACCAAGACCTTGAAGACCCAGATCTATGACAAGTGGATGCAAGATTCTACGGTCATGCAAGGGGTTATGTCCAAGGTATTGCAAAAGGCCAATATTGATATCAAGGATAAGGACTTGAAGGATATTCTGTCCGGCTACCTGAACAGTTCATCCAGCAAGTCGACGGCAACGAGCTCATCTGCGGCTGAATCAAGCAGCGACGACAGCTCTGCGACGTCCAGCTCCAGCAGCACGTCGAGCTCCAGTGCCAGCAGCACAACGAGTTCTTCGGCTTCTAGCTCAAGCAAGTAATTTAATTACTGGTAATGAAAAGGGCATCCTTTGCAGGATGCCCTTTTTGGTGGACTGAGAATCTACTGGCGTATCAAGTGCGGCGCATTGGTACTAAATACCACAAACTGAAAGTTTAGCATACTAACCTTGGTCATCAATTGGTTTTGACTGATAGAAACGCCGGTTATCTAAACCGAAAACGCGTTCCGAATACTCCCCCGGCTTGGTATCATCCAGCGCCATGGTGATCATGGTCAAGCTGGCATCCATTTGGTCGATTTGGTGGAGCAGTTCGGCTTCAATCAGCTGCGGCCGCACAGGTGAGCCGTAGTCGAGCTCGCCGTGGTGGGCCAGGACCATATGCCGCAAAAGCATAACAGCCTCGCTGTGGCTGTCCAGCTGGAGCTTGTCGCAGGCGCGAATGATCTCTTCATCAATCATCACCACGTGGCCGATCAGGTTGCCCTCCGGCCGATATTGGGTGGCAGTAGGCCCAGTGAGTTCCCGGGTCTTGCCCATATCGTGGAGCAGTGTGCCCGCCAATAAGAGGTCTTCGTTGACTTTATGGTACAGCGGCGCGATTTTTTGGGCCAGCCGCACCATCGAGACGGTATGGAAAGCCAATCCGCCCTCGTAAGCATGGTGGTTGGTCTTGGCCGCCGGGTAGGTGAAAAATTCATGCCAGTGGGCCCCAAAAATATATTGGACGATCCCCCGCCATACTGGCTGCTGGATCTCGGCGATCGTCTGCTTCACGAAGGCTTGCAGATCCTCGATGCTCTCCGGCGCCGTGGGCGTATAGGCGTGGGGATCTTGTTCCGATTCCGGCAAGACCCGCATGTGTTTGATCCGAATTTGCGGCCGATCTTGGTAGACTTCCCGTTTGCCGGTCAGCTGCACCACGGTCCCCGTTGTGAAGTCCTGAGTGGCCTTCTCCGCCGCATGCCACAGCTTAGCCGTGATTTCCCCCGACGTATCCGTGAAGACCAGGGCAATGTACTTACTGCCGTCCTTGGCCTCCCGCACGTCGGCGGACTTGATCAAAACCGGGATGTCGAGTTGTTCGTTGGGTTGAAAATCTTTGAGTAATTTTGTCATAAATCGCCAAACGCCCAGCCGGTCAGTCCGTCTGGGCGCTTTCTGCGTCATCCTCTCAGTATTCTACTGGAACAGACCTTTGAGGCTATTATACCATTCACTGGCCTTATCCTTGAGCCCATTGATACCTTTCTCCACGTTGGATTGAAAATCATTCAGCCAATCATCCCCAGAACCGCTGCTGGTGCCGGTGCTGCCGCCATTATTCGCCGCATCTTCCTGGGCGGCATCTTGGACCTTGAATGGTGTCTGTTTAGTGTTGGGCAGAATATTTTGCATTTCCTGCTTAAAAATCGGCGCGACCCCCTGCTCGCTGATGCCCTTCAGGAAGTGATTGGCATCAGTTTGGTCAAAGCCGACCCATGTGGCCACGGTGACATCCGGCGTGTAGCCAACGACCCATTGGTCCTTGGTACCAAATCCCCAACTGCTGTCGCCCTCGGTACTGCCGGTCTTGCCGGCAATCTTATACCCGCTAGGCGCCGCGGAGGTCCCGGTACCGCTGGAAAAGACGGACAGCATCATACTGGTCATCTCGTTAGCCGTCTTGGCGGTGATGATCTGCTTGGCCGTCGTGTTGGTATTATCCACGACCACAGCCCCGGTGGCGTCCACGATTTTCGTGATGAAATGGGTGTCCGGTAATTTGCCGCCATTGGCAAAGGCCGAATACGCCCGCGCCATCTGCAGCGGCGATACCCCTTGGGACAAGCCGCCAATGCCAAAGGCTAAGTTTTGGTCACTCTTAGGAATATTGATCCCGAAGCGTTCTGCCGAAGCGACACCCTTTTGCACCCCGATCTGGTTCAACAGCCAGACGGCAGCGGTGTTCTTACTTTCCGCCAGAGCCTCATACATCGGTACCTCGCCGGCATATTGTTCATCCACATTGTGGGGGGTGTATTTATTTTTACCGAAACTTTGCAGCTTATCTTCCAACATCGAATCCGGATGGTAGCCGGCCTCAATCGCCGGGGTATAAATTGCCAGCGGCTTCATTGCACTGCCTGGCTGGCGGCGCATCTGGGTGGCCCGGTTGTAACCCCGGAAAACATGCTTGCCGCGGCCGCCGATAACGCCCAGCACCCCGCCGGTATTGGGATCCACAGCCACACTGGCCGCTTGGACCGGCGTCCCATCAGCAGCGTTAGCCGGGAAGGCCCAATCTTCTTTGAAACTGCCCTGCATCTGGCTTTGAATCGTCTGGTCCAGCGTGGTGTAAATCTTGTACCCCTTATTCAGAATGTCTTCTTCTTTAATATCGTACTTATTGTAAGCTTCATCTAAGACCGCATCGAAGAAATAGGGATAGCGGTACTCGTCAGACTGCTGGTAATTATTCACCAGCGTGAGCTGTTCGTTCTTGGCGCTGTTAGCTTCCGCTTGGGTCAATTTGCCGTTGTCGACCATTAAGCTCAGAATCAGGTTGCGCCGGCCGAGGGCATTATCCATATGGTCTACTGGATTATAGAAACTAGGGGAACGCAAAATCGCCGCCAGGGCCGCCCCTTGAGACGCATCCAAATCCTTGGCATGCTTGCCAAAATACCGCTCCGATGCATCCTCCACACCCCACACGCCATTACCGAAATAGGCGTTGTTCAAATACATCGTGAGGATGTCGTCCTTAGAATAATGACGGGTAATTTCCACCGCCAGAAAAATTTCTTGAAATTTTCGGACAAAGGTCTGCTTCTGCGTCAACAGCGTATTCTTGGCCAGCTGCTGAGTGATCGTACTACCCCCGCCGCTGATCTGGCCGTGGTGAATGACATAACTGACCGCCGCCCGCGCCAGGCCCTTAATGTCGAACCCCGGGTTAGAATAGAAACTGCGGTCCTCAGTGGAGATCACTGCGTTGCGGATCTGGGGCGAAATCTGGTTCAATTCCACAAATGTTCCTTTATTGGTGATCGTCCCCGCTTTTTCGTTATGGGTGTCATAAATCTGGGTGACGGTCTTCAGGTTGGTCTTCAAGTTCTCCACGTCGGCGGTCTTCGCTTTGTACGTGAAAAAGGCGGACGCGGCCACCGCGACTGTTAGAAACAGCACGATCGCCCAGCGTACCACCTGGTAGCGATGATTGAAACGGCGGATAAACACCCAGGCCCGGTGGCAATATGGATACAACCACGAGGCAAACTGGAGCCAATACGCCCATACACGGCGCCAAAAACCCATGACGAGGATCCCTTCTACATTGGATTACAGAAAAACGATGCATTACAATTGTTAACATCATAGCACACCCGCGGATTAGCTCTGCGGGCAGCCCAGCAAAATTAGGAAAAAGACAAGGATGACGACTTGATGACCGCATATCAGCACCGCATTGTATTGCCCCCGGATTATCCCGACCGCACTGTTCGGGAACAGCTCCAAGCGTGGTGGATCCCCAAAAAGTGGCAGCACTTCCTGCGCATTGAAGATGGTGTGCTGGTCAACGGCCGCTATCAATCCATGAACACACGGCTGCACGCCGGCGATCTCGTCAGTTTGGCCTTCACCCATGTGGACCACCCGGTGCAAGATTACAATGTAACCGCCCGCAGCAGTCTCGTCATTTGTCACGAAGATCCCGATGTCCTCGTGGTCGATAAGCCGGCAGGGGAAAAAATGCATCCGAATCACGCCGGCGAAAGCAGTACCCTGATGAACGCCGCCGCCAGTTACCTCGCAGCCAGCGGCGGTGCCGCCTTCATGGTTCACCGGCTGGATCAAGCCACCAGCGGGGCCGTACTGATTGCCAAAAACCCAGCCGTGGTGCCGCCGCTGAATCGGCAATTGGCGATCAAAACTCTGCATCGGGAATACTTGGCTGTCGTTCCTGGCACACCAGTGCTGCCTGACCACGGCCATTTCACCGACCCCATCGCCCACGCCATTAACGACGTACGCCGCCGGACGGTAGATAACAAAAACGGCCAAGCCGCGGACACAGAATTCCGGGTCTTGGACCGTTCTTCAGAAACACAACTTTTATTACTGACCCTGCACAGCGGCCGCACCCATCAAATCCGGGTCCATCTGGCCCACGCGGGCCTGCCGATTATCGCTGACCCGCTCTACGGCCCCGCTGCCGATCAAATTCCAGAAGACGAAATGCTGCTCCACGCGTGGCGCTTGACCTGGGCAACACCGCTGGGCTTTGGTACACAGACCGCCACAGCCCCTATTCCGGCGCGTTTTCGTCCGTATCTGCGGGCGTGGCCAGCGTATCGCTGATGGTTTGCTGAAAAGCCTTGGCCGCATCCTCATCGGGACAGATCACCAGCACCGTGTCGTGCCCCGCGAGAGTCCCGATAATATCCGGCCGGTGGACGTCATCCAACGCCGCAGCGACCAGATTACCGCTGCCGGCTTCTGTTTTCAACACCACCGTGAACTGCACTGCCACCGCCGTTAAAACTTGCGTTGCGACAGCCTGCCGCAAATTCTCCGGCAGGGTTGGCGCCTGGTGATCGGCTACAGCATAATAGGCGTGACCATTGCGGTCCTTGTACTTGCGAATCCCTAATTCCCGCATGTCCCGGGATAAATTACCCTGGGAAATCATAATACCGCGATCATGGAGAGCCGCCATCAGGTCCCGCTGCCGCTCGAAGCGGGTGCTGGTGACCAACTGACGAATGGCTGCCTTGCGCTCTTCCCGTTTCATCAGCCCATCACCCGCCTTACATTTCGGCCGGTGCGCCGACCCCCAGCAGGGCCAACGCACTCTGGAGTACCGCACTGACGGACGCAACCAGCGCCAACCGGCTGTCCTGGGCGGCGTCACCGGTCAAGACCTTAGTATGGGCATAATACTTATTGAAGGCCTTGGCTAACCGCAGCGCATACTTGGCGATGACTGACGGTTCGTATTCCCGCGCGGCTCGGGTAATAATTTCTGGGAAGTCCCCCAAAGTCCGGATCACTTCCCAAGCCCCCGCGTCATCTAATGCGGCTGCATCGATCAGGTCGGCTTCCGTCTTGCCTGCTTTGCGCAAAATACTTTGTGCCCGGGCATTCGTATACTGCACATACGGCCCAGTCTCGCCTTCGAAGCGCACGACTTCTTCCAGATTGAAATCGAAGTTGTCCATCCGATCGTTCTTCAAGTCATGGAAGACGACCGCGCCCACACCGACCTGGTGCGCCACTTCTTCTTTGTTGGCCAGCGTCGGATTCTTTTCATCCACCTGCTTTTGCGCCAAGCCAACAGCATCCTGGAGCACTTTCTCCAACAAAATGATTCGGCCGGAGCGGGTCGACAATTTCTTCCCGTTTTCCGTGATCAAACCAAAGGGGACGTGGACGATCTCGTCGGCCCAGTCGAAGCCCATTTTCTTCAAAACGGCCTTCAGCTGATCAAAATGTTCCTTCTGCTCACCACCGACAACGTACAAGGACTTAACAAAGTTGTAGGTCCGCTTGCGGTAGATCGCCGCGGCCAAGTCCCGGGTCATGTACAGCGACGCGCCATCCGACTTGCGGATCAGCGCTGGATTCAGATCTTGATCACTGAGATCGACAATATCAGCGCCCTGGCTCTTTTCCAGCAGGCCCTTTTGCTCCAAGATTTGAATCACTTCATCCATCTTGTCATTATAGAAAGCCTCGCCGTTGTATGAATCAAAGGTGACGCCCAGCTGATCATAGACCTTCTGGAATTCTTTGAGGGAAATCTCCCGGAACCACGCCCAGAGCTTGGTTGCTTCCGGATCGCCCTCTTCTAGTTTCTTGAACCATTCCCGAGCCTCGTCATCCATCTCAGGATGATCCTTATCCTCCTGATGGAAGCGGACATAATACGCCAGCAGATTCTTGATCGGATTCTCCTTGACGGCCTCTTCCGACCCCCACATCTTGTAACCAACGATCAGCTTGCCGAACTGGGTGCCCCAGTCGCCCAAGTGGTTGATCTTGATCGGATGATAACCCAATTTTGAGAAAATATTAGCCAGGGCATTGCCGATCACCGTGGAGCGCAAATGGCCCATGGACATGGGCTTGGCGATGTTGGGCGAAGACATATCGATGGGCACGTTGCCGCCGTGTCCGATGTCTGCGGCGCCGTAACCGGCAGGATCGCTCAAGATAGCGTGGAACGTCGTGTGGGCGAAGACCGGCTGGTCCAGGAACACGTTGACGTACGGGCCCTTCGCCTCGACCTTTTGCAACCCATCCGCGTTCACGAGCGGCGCTAATTGCTGGGCAATTTGCACCGGTGATTTGTGCAGCGTCTTCGCCAGTTGGAACGCTGGGAAAGCAAAGTCGCCCAGATCCAGCGACTTAGGTACTTCCAGTAAATCGGCCACTTGGTCCGTCGTCAGTGATGCGTCGATCTGGTTCAAGGCCTGGCTGATCTTTTCGGCCACAGTATGACGTAAGTCCATGAAAAACATCCTCCTTAAGATAGAAAAAAATCCTGCCGCAAAAAACGGCAGGAGAGACGGACAGTGACGTCCGCGGTACCACTCTCATTCTTACGAATCGCACCGCCGAAGCGGCGCAACGAAGCGCTCGAGAAATGCACTATATGGTTGTGTGCCTGGGGTGCGCCGGCCAGCCTGTTGATCCGGCTTGCACCATTCCGGACTCGCTCGGCAATCAGGGTTGACCTATTCCTCAGTTCAAAGCGGGTGACGAGAATCGAACTCGCGACTTCAGCTTGGGAAGCTAATATTTTACCACTAAACCACACCCGCATTACAAGATACCAGTATAGCGAATTTTGGCGGCAATGGCAAATGAATTTCACAACGGTTAATTCAAATATACCATTCATTTCTCTTTAATTTTTTGACACAGGTTGTTATACTAGGAGTAAGAAATCCATGTTGGAGGAGCCGCGTATGAAACAAGCAGAAAAGGTCGATCAGTTGATCTATGGCGTCGTGAGTGAGCGGACACCGCGAGGCTACATCTTGCGCCTAAGCAGTGATCCGCAGGTCTTTGCCAAAGGGACAGTCTTCGAGGAGGCTGTTTATTACTTCTACCGGGTACTCGCCGAGTTTCTGAAGAAACAGCGAGATGCCGGCCACGATATCCACGATTACACCTTTCAACAGTTCGATTTTACCGCATTAGATAAAGTGCATTTTCTCACTTTAGTCAGTGCCACGAATGATCTCGATCCGCACCATATGAATATGACCATGACTTTCCCCCAGGCCCGGCTGATCGATTTGCCGGAGACCTTTGATCAATTGAAAGCTTTGTTAAGCTAACCGGTTGAGCCGCAGGGTAATGCCCGTGGTGACTAGGACACCGGCGATGGCAATCGCCAGGTCAAACCACATTACCGTGGTGAGCTGCTGGCTCCACTGGGCCGTGATCAGCGGCAGGATAAATTGAGCGGTGGCCCCGGCGGAATAGTACAAGCCGGTGGCGATCCCCTTACCCAGAGGCAGCGTTTCACCCATCACCGTCAGCCCCAGCTGCATTACCCCGCCGGCCATGCAGAAGCCGATGAGGAAGACGCTGGGAAACAGGATGGTGGTTGGTGCTTGGCTGAGAATTGGAATCAGACTGAGTGTGCCGCCAATGGTGAACGGGACCAGTAATTGCGGCGGGGTGAAGCGGCGGCTGAGGATAAACACATTGACCAGCACGCAAATGAATGAGCCGGTGCTGTACCAACTCAGTAAGCTCCCACTGGTGCTGGGGGTCAGGTGCAGGATTTGAATCCCATATTGCGTGATGTTTTGGGTAAAGACCCAAAAGACGCCCTGAGAGAGGAACCCATAGACAATGAACAAACCTAATAATAGCCACGGCATCGTGGCAAACGAGACAGCTGCGGCTGGCTCGTTTTTTGTTTGGACTGATTGCGGCTGTTGCGATTTGGTGCGCTTGGCACCCCACCAGGGGGCGAGAAACACGACCGCGTTGATGATGAGGATTGCTGCGAGAAATGCGTAGTTGAGGCCGAACCAGGCGTGGCTGGTGATCGTCCAGCCCACCAGCAGCGGCAGGATGAATTGGCCGGCGGACATGGCGCCTTTGATCAAGACGTTGGCCGCCCCGGCCTGCTCCGGGTAAATGTCCATTATCGCCGGATAGGTACCAGCGTCCAGGAATGAATTGGCACAGCCGGCGAGGAAGCTGAAGGCAAAGCCCCAGGCCGCCGTCGGACTCCACAAAATGCCCAGGAAAAAGAGCAGGTAGCTGACCATGCCCAGGCCCACGAAGAACTGCCGCCCCCAGCGGTCGCTGAGCCAACCGGACAGGAGCAGCACGACTAAGCGGCCGATCCCCATGGCGGCAATAACGGCGCCGACTGTGGCGGCGGTGGTGTGCCACTGAGCAGCGAGGCTGGTCATGGATTGGGCAAGGATGAGGACCCCTGCGCCGTGAACGATGTAATTGGTGTAAAGACCGATGGCGATGCGGGTGCGGTGGGGTTTGGCTGTGGACAATGTGCGGCGTTCCCTTCTGTGGATCGATTTGCGTGCGCTGGTTCTTAGTTTACCAAAAAAGCCGCGGGTTGGGCGGCTTGTGGGGAATTTTATTGGTGTTTTGGGGGGTGGCCAGTTTGGTCGTCGTCGGGGTCGTCCCATTCCTTATAATGGGGCAATGGTTTGTGCAGTTCGCGCAGTTGGCTGCGGTGTTCGTAATTGAGGTACCAGACCAATGGAACAATAAATAGTATTGCCGCAACGATGAAGATACCAGACAGTTCGAACAAGTTGACGAAAAAGACCCTAACATTGTCCCACGACCAATCAAAGAAGAAAGGCGAATTGGCGATTTTCTGGGGAATGTGCCGAATATACCGAAAAAATTCGTCTGGATTATGGGCAAAATTGAGGAACAACACGGTGATTAAGAAAGTGGCTAAAAAAGAATGCCAGGGTCGCCGCCGGCGCTTGGTTTTGGGTGTTGGCTGTGCTTGTTGTGCTGGTGTCTTTGTTTGTGTGCTCACGGTCGTCACCCCCTACTCAATAATCATCCCAGTGACCGTCGTCATCATGGCCGTCCCAGTCGTCATACCAGAACATTCCACCGCCAAAACCGAAAAAGCCGAACGGTAACGCCAAGCCGCCGGCACTTAACGTTGAAAGAATCAGCAGGACCACCATCCCAACAACAGTCCTGATGAAGGCCAGCGCTGCGTTCTGAAATACATAGAAGAGCAAGCCGACCATCACTCCGGCCAGCCGGAGACTGCGCTTTTGCAACTGCCGGGGAGTCCGTCCGGCTTGGCGCTGCGTCCCATAGGCGGTTACCAAAAACCAGACGATCAGAATGATGCCAACGTTTAACCACTGGGGCAAACCAAAAAGAAAGGCACTGCACGCCATGAGCCAGTGTTTAAACAGGTCTCGATTGTCCCAAAACGACAAACCACCTCCCGCAATCATGATAACGATAAAGAAAATAATGCCCGCATTGTTGAGCGATTCCTGCCACTTGGGCGTTGGGTGATTTGTTGTGGATTGTTGTGCTGTCTTGTTTTTCATTCGTTCCGCCCTCCCCCTGACGATCTGCCCCAAGTATCGCGCGAAATGGAATAAAGTCAACGGATTTAGACGCAACTGGTATGCTTCCAACATCAAGAATAAGTGCCAGTTTTGGTCATATTTCTACGAGGATTGGGATTTCCCAATGACAGCGTAAAATTTTCCCCGTCTAACGATAGACTGCATCGGTTATTTTATTCGGTATGACAGTCGGCAGTGGCAAATACGAAGACTACTCAGGGATATCACTCTAATGATGGAAAAACTTGAAAAGAGGGAACTGAATGCTTATTTGTTGTCTCGGGTTCGCTCGTCATACTCTCCAAGTACTCAAACCAATAGCAACCGGATATTATCGTCAACACGCAAAATAGATGCCCGAAAACTGCTGATTATTGGGAACAGCGTAAGCTAGGTGACTTCTATGATTTCAAAAATGGACTAAATAAGGGGAAGCAGTCGTTTGGAAAAGGGACTCCCATAGTCAATTTCACAGACGTATTCCATAATCGTCATTTGTATGCTGCTGGCTTAATCGGTAGAGTGACACTTACCGATAAAGAAATTAAGAATTTCGAGGTTCAACGTGGCGATTTGTTTTTTACGCGTACATCCGAAACAATTGAAGAAATTGGTTATCCGGCTGTAATGATGGATGCTCCAACAAACACCACGTTTAGCGGGTTTGTTCTTCGTGGAAGAGCGATTCAAAACGATCCCGTAGTGAATTCTTTTAAAGCATATGTTTTCTTCACTGAAAAGTTCCGACAGGAAATGATGAAGAAGAGTTCCATGACAACTCGTGCGCTCACTTCTGGAACAGCGCTAAAGAAAATGCTGTTTTCATTTCCAAAAAGTACGAAAGAGCAGGAGGCTGTGGGGGATTTTATGCACCTCCTTGATCGTACTATCGCTCTTCATCAACGTTCGTGGCTGAAACCTACTGTCAATAAAAATCGAGATATACTGACAAAAATGGTGCTTGTCTGCGTATATAAATAATGGTTCCCAACAAGACTTTTCAGGAGGTTTGAAAATGAATTCAGAAAATCCCACCGAAATCCGGTTCGGACGTTATTTTTATGACTGGGTGAACCTGTACAAGGTCGGCGCTGTTCGAGAAGTTACTCTCCGGAAGTACATGATCACTCACCGTCGACTGCTGGAATTAGCTCCCGGTCTCACTCTCGCTGACTTAGACCGTAAGTCATACCAGCAGCTGCTCAACGACTATGCCGAGACTCACGAAAAGCAAACAACGATGGATTTTCATCATCAGTTGAAGAGCGCGGTTCTGGACGCCGTCGACGAAGGACTAATTGACCGAGATCCCACGCGAAAAATTGTCATCAAGGGTAAAAGTCCTGGCCTGAAGAAGCCAAAATACCTCAATCAGTTTGAGCTTCATGCACTACTCAATTCCCTTGACCTCGGACCTGACGTGACCTGGGACTGGTTCATCCTATTGGTTGCTAAGACTGGATTACGCTTTGCGGAGGCTTTAGCCGTTACACCAAAGGATTTTGACTTTGCCAGACAAACACTGTCCATTTCAAAAACTTGGAACTACAAGGATGTTAAGCACCAGGGTTTTCAGCCGACCAAGAACCGGTCATCAAAACGCCGAATTCAAATCGACTGGCAAACCATTATGCAATTTTCTCAACTGGTGAAACAGCTGCCTGATGACCAGCCGATGTTTGTCCATGGCCGCATTTTCAATTCCACGGCCAACTACCACCTTTCCCAGCATTGTCTGGCTGCGCAAGTACCGGTTATTTCTATCCATGGCCTGCGCCATACCCACGCGTCTCTTCTTCTGTATGCCGGCGTCTCCATTGCGAGTGTGGCACGCCGGCTCGGTCATTCAAATATGACCACTACTCAGCAGACATATTTGCACGTAATTCACGAACTGGAGAACCAGGACAATGATAAAGTGATGCGGTACCTGGCGGGTTTGAACTAACACTGATCCATGGTGGGAGTATGAAAATGGGCGCCTGAGAGCGTCCATTCTTTCTGTCTGCTGTTATTCAAACGAACATCTTTTGCAGGTATCCCTGCTTGAGTTGCTGTAGCCGGTCGATCTCTTGTTGATGAAGAGCGATAGTAGAATCAAGTTTCTTCAGGAGTTCCCCCACAGCCTGTTCTTCCATAGAATCTGAAGGCATAAGCACTTTCTTGCTGAGTAATTCCTTTTTGGTGATTCCTTTAATCGAAGTTCCCTGAGTTTCATTGCCCCATTTTGCAAGCTTTTCGGATAACAAGTAAACCAAGAACCAGGGACTAACTTTCAACTTGCTAAAGGATAAGAAATCCTGACTTGTAGCATATTCGAAAGGAATAAATGCCAGTTTACCAACACCAACTCTTGTTACGACAGCAATTGAGTTACTTGAAATTTTCTTTGCGGCAGTCTTCAAAATTGCATTTTCACTGATCTTTTTATCGATGGCTACTCTATCTACGACGTTTTCCGCCAGATTAGAACTCTGTATCCAAGGAATCTCTCCTGTCCAAAATTCATTGACAGAAGTACTTGGTGTCCCACCACCAATAAATTCACTAGCAGTTTCAGCTAGCTTACGTTGTTCCCAATCATCGGTAAATCCAGGAAATCGAAGTTCAGGTTGTTGTTGACCTTTTTGTGGGAAAAGTTTTTGGAGGTATCCTTGTTTCAATTTCTTCAGGAGACTTTGCTTACGTTGATGAAGAGCGATAGTGTCATCAACATGCTTTAAGAAACCGGAAATCTTTTTTTGCTCGGCTTTATCTGGCGCTATCGAAATTCGGATGTCTTTAACAAGTGATAGACTGAGATTTGCCTGACCGCCCTCATTAGCTAACTTTCGAATCTTGGTGTAGTCTCTCACAAGTTGGAAGTATACGAACCAATTGTTTAATTCAACATTTACTTTAATGTTGGCATTTGCTTGATTCGTTGCACTGTTTATCCCCAGCATACCAACCTGGCCTCTGGTTTTTCCCTGCCCGTACATCGCAAGTAATATTGTTCCAGGAGACATGAGCTTTGCGGAAGAATTTGTCAGTCCTAATTTGGTTATTGTTTCTGAGGTTTGTTTGATTACAGTGAAATTAACTTCCGCTGTCGTGGCCCACGGAATATCACCGTTCCAATAGGCTTTGTTTTTTCTGTCTGGAGTACCTCCAGAATTGATTTGGGAGATATCACTTAGCTTACGCTGTTCCCAATCGTCAGTGAACCCACGAAACCGTAGTTCCGGCACCTTCCTTTGTTTCTTACTTGTCATCGTGATCCCCTTTATCCGTCCAAACGAGTTGACTGGCTAGTTTGTCAAACTCTGCCTGCGCATCCTGAATCTGTTGGTCTACCTCAGCCAGTTGCTGTTTGACTTCATCGATATCGATTGGCGGTTCCGGCTCAAACGTATCCACATAGCGCGGAATATTGAGGTTGTAGTCGTTATCCTTAATTTCATCCAGTGAAGCGACGTGGGCATATTTATCCACATCTTCCCGGTTCTTATATGCATCGAGAATCTTTTGCACGTCAACATCAGGCAGTGTATTTTGGTTCTTGCCCTTTTCAAAATTACTAGAGGCATCGATAAACAGCACGTCGTTCCGGTCCCGGTTCTTCTTAAAGACTAAGACACAGGTTGGGATGCTAGTACCGTAAAAGAGATTCGCCGGCAAGCCAATCACGGTGTCAAGGACGTTATCCTGTTCAATCATGTAACGACGAATTGCCCCTTCAGCGGCACCGCGGAAAAGAACGCCATGGGGCAGGACAACAGCCATCCTCCCGGTCGTACTGAGGTGGTAGAGCATATGCTCGACAAAGGCAAAATCTGCCTTGGACTTCGGCGCAGTTTTTCCATATTTTCTAAATCGTTCATCATCCAGCTTGCCTGTTGGATCCCAATTGGCAGAATACGGTGGATTGGCGACCACAGCATCGAATGTCATAGAATCAACTCGATCTTGTTCGAGTGTATCACCTTGGTACAGTTTGAACCGGGAGTAATTGACCCCGTGCATCAGTAGGTTCATTCGAGCCAGGTTATACGTGGTACTGCTAATTTCCTGACCGTAATATTCCCCTACCCTAGCGTAATTACCCAGTTGCAACAGCAATGACCCCGATCCCATAGTTGGGTCGTAAACACGCTTTAACTCGGAACGATCCATGGTCACAATTTGTGCTAAAAGCTTGGAGACTTGTTGTGGTGTGTAGAACTCCCCAGCCTTTTTGCCCGCACCAGCGGCAAACTGACCAATCAGGTATTCATAGGCGTCCCCAAGAACGTCAATCTTTAGATCGGCCTCTTTAAAGCTGATGTTGGCTAACGATAAGATAACCTTACCAATCAATTCGCTCCTCTTGGGCACTGAGTTACCCAAACGTGGCGAGTCTAGGACCATATCTTCAAATAATCCGCGGAAGTCATCCTCGGATTCTTGTCCCAGAGTTGAATTCTGAACTTCATTAATTGCATTTTGCAATTTTTCAGTGTCAAAGTTTTTTTCCTGGATATCCTTCACAAGGCTAGGGAACAGATACTTGGGTTCAATAAAGAAGCCAATCTGCGAAATCAGTTCTTCTTCCAGCGCTTTTTGATACTCTGGCTTGGCATACGCTTCTTCAAACGTCATGTGGTCCGGCGCCAGCATTTTATCGGCGTGCTCTATGATCTGATCCGATAAGAACCGATAAAAAATCAGCCCCAGAATGTAGTTTCGATATTCGCTGGCATCCATTGTGCCGCGCAGATCATTGGCGATTGCCCACAGCCGCTTTTGCAGTTCAGCCTGCTGCTGTGCTTGAGTCGTATGTGTTTCTTCTGGCATTGTATTTTTATTCTTCCTTCTAGCTCAATGTGTAGTTATTGATGGCGTCGGAGACAAAGTCGATAACGGCCTGCTTCAGATTTCGCCGTTGCAGAAAGCCCAAATTCGGCACTTTGCCAAGTTGATTCATAATATCAGCATCGTCGGCGCGACCGTAAAATTGGTAGTCAGCCATCTGTTCAGTAATCAGTTCTTGGGGAATCTTATTCTTACGAGCAAACGATTGAATGTCCTTTTGCCGGCTTTCTTCCAGGAACTTCGTCAGAGCATCGCCGATGTTGGCATTGGGCTTAAGATTTGGAATCTCCTTATCCAGAAACTCTTTGAGCAGTTTAGACTTCGCCTTCAGCTCCGAACTGTCCGCATTATCGATCATATGCCGAATCCGCTGACTGTCTGAATCCCGATTTTCTTTGGACCCCAAATCAATCGACTTGATCAGATTGACGATATACTGCACATCAATCTTGTCCTGTTGGATCAGGTTGATTTCGAAATCAATGTCGTCCAGTACCGAACCGACTATTTTGTCGGAACGGTTCTTTTTCAACTGCTCGTAAGCAGCAAAGTAGCGCCCACGATAATTTTTCATGTCCTGATTGGTAAACGCCGGGGCAAATTGATCCCAGTCGAAATCATCGTACACGCGGAGCTTGTTGTAGATACGCAGGACATCCCGGAAGGCCAGAACAAATCCCTTAATCGCTTCATCTCCAACATTGTACAAGTCGTTCACCGAGTCAATGGTCGGCGCGACCTGGCGCAATTTGTGAATTGCATCCGTGAAGTCGCCCTTCAGTTCGTCGTAACTTGGGGCCAGAAAATTGGCCGCCCCAGTACCGCCGGAGAATAGTTTGATGGCCTCGTCTGTGTCGTGTTTCAGATTACGGTAGGCAATGATGTTGCCGAAAGGCTTGCTGTCGGTCTCAACGCGGTTAGTCCGCGAAAATGCCTGTAGCAGCGTGTGCCACTTAAGATACCGATCCACGTATAACGTGGATAATTTAGGCGAATCAAAACCAGTCAAAAACATGTTGACCACGATCAGGACGTCGATATTCTGGTCAGGCGTCCGGGAATCATGTTCCTTCATGCGTTTGGACACGTCCGCAAAATACTTTTTGAAATCCTCTGTGGAAAAGTCCGTATGGTAATACGTGTTGTAATCGTGAATGACCCGGTCAAGCCCTAACCGCGACGTCGCATCGTCAGTGCCTTGATGCTCCTCATTATCATCCTCATTAGCCGTCCAGGTGTAAATTGTGGTCACGTTCAGCCGATGCTTGGGATCCAGCTTCCTGAACATATCGTAATATGCCAGTGCCATCCGAGTATTGGGCACCGTCAAGATAGCGTTGTACATCCGGCTCTTGGTTGTCCGATCGTGATTCAGCAGAATGTGTTCGGCAATCAATTCGATTCGTTTCGGATTTTCATAAACCTCCCGGGTGTTGATCGTGTTGACCTGCTCGTCATCCTCAGTTTCAATCTCTTTGCCCTTGATCGTGTTGATATACTGAACGGCGAAGCCCAGCACATTGCCGTCGCGAACTGCATCTCTAATCAGGTACTGATGCAGTTTCTTGTCGTATAAGTCCTTGGTCGTCCGCCCGTCCGCACCGACATTTTCCTTAAAAATTGGTGTTCCGGTAAAACCGAAGTGCTGCGCGTTTTGAAACCAGTGATTGACATCTTTGCGCATTTTGCCAAATTGGGAACGATGGCATTCGTCTTCAATGAAGGCCACCTTCTTATCGTGGTATTGGGTGAGAACACGCTTGTAACGATCATTTTTTGACGGCATTGCTCAATTTCTGAATGGTGGTCACAATCAACGGGTTATCCAAAGATTGCAACTGCTTGACCAGTGTTGCCGTGTCGTCCGTACGATCCAATGCTGGGCCGCCACCAGTGGTAGCCGGTAAGTATGAATCGAAGTTCTTGGCCGTTTGAGCATCCAAATCCGCCCGATCGATGAGAAAGATAACTTTCTCGGCGTCGGTTGTTTGCGATAGGAGCCGAGCTGCCTTAAACGACGTGATGGTTTTGCCGGACCCAGTCGTGTGCCAAACAAACCCATTTTCGCCAGGATGCTGCTTGGCCTGGCGAATAATGGCTTCAGTCGCATAAATCTGGTAAGGACGCATCACCAACATTTTTTGATTGGCTGAATCAAAGATTGTGTAGCGGGCAATGACACTGTGCAAGCGGTGGGGCTCCAAAAAATCGACTGCAAAGCATCTCAATGTATTGATCCAATCGTTTTTCACGTTTGTCCAGAAAAACATAAACTTGCTGTTGAGATTACCATCGCCGTTCGCAAAATACCGAGTCTCGTAACCATTGGAGACCACATACATCTGCACTAGCCGCAGGATTGGCACCTCGCGTTGAGTTTCCCGTTTGTATCGAATGATTTGATTGAATGCCTGAGTAAAATCAACGTCTGAGCGTTTTAGCTCAATCTGAACCAGGGGTAGGCCATTCACCAAAATGATCACATCGTAGCGGTTTTCATGAACTCCTTTAATCGTCAACTGATGGGTAACTTCCCAAACGTTGGCAGCCCAGGTCCGGCCATCAAAGAACTCTAAATACAGAGGTGAGTTGTCGTCTCGCTGGATAGATACTTTCCCGGTTGGTTGGGTATCATTTCCCCGTAAAATCTGGGCAATCTCAAAAAAAGACCGGGAACCAATCAACTGGTTCAACGCTCGCTGGAATTCTTTGTCGGATAGTGGCGTCCCCTTTAATCGATCTGCGTTCCGCTGGTTCAAAATCTCTCGGAAATGGGCATACAGCGCATCTTCGTCAGGTATGACAACCTGTTGATACCCAACGGAGCGCAGGCACTGCAGCAATGACTCCTCCAACTGTGCTTCGGATTGATAATCCTTCCCCATATTTTCCACGTCTTTCTTTGCTCGTTCGCTCGTTCGCTTACTTACGCTCTATCATAGCAAAAAAAGACGGTCCAGTACACGAACTGGACCGACAACCAAACGGGTGAAAATGCCGTGTGCACGCCCGTTTAGTGTATTTTTAATTCACATGTTCCCGCGAACATGATTGACAACACGAATCGTACTATATTTTAGGCTTCCAGAATTCGCCCTTATATTTCTCCGTGCCGTCAATCTCCCGCCCCATATTACCCAGATTCGGGGTAATATCATGGTAATTGTAGAGATTGACCATGTCATTGATCATTTGTTGGCTCTGGTCGTATGCCGAATGCTTTGGTAAACCGTGCTTCTTCTGCCGCGCATGTAAGGCAATTCCCACCCACAACAAAACAAATACAACTACTGTAAGGATCACAATGCCTGCGAACAAGTAGTCATTCATCAGTTTCTCCCCCAGATTTTTTTAGGACACAACATTTTTCAGCTCTACTGACTCCACATCTATTATAACAAGCGTTTTCAATTCAGCGGCAAAAATCAGCTTGTCGGAAGCCAATTTCATCTTTCATTTCTTTCGGTCTAGCGAGGTCTTCCCCAGCCGTAACTGCTTGGCTACTGACGGTCTGGTATGCATCTTAACGCTGATATCGCTCAAATCATGACCGGTAGCCGTCATCAACTTGCCTAATTTATTCAACCGAGCCACGTTATTCAACGGCTGCACCCGAATAGTGAGGTCGCTGTTGGGCAATGGGTAGAACTGGTGGAAACGCGGATCTTCGCTGATTTCTGCTTGGTGAAAAATGAGGTCATTGTCATCACTGTTAGCCGTCCGGTAAAACGGCGTCGGATCCAACGCCCAAAGGTCTAAAGCCACTGAAATGAAAACTGCTTTCCAATTTTTCGCGACTTTCGGCGGCTGATCAAACAAACGGTAGGCGCTGACGACCTGATCCGTGATTGTCACATTGGCTTCCAAGGTCGTCCAGTCCGGCGGCAGCATGTGCTTGGCAGTATTGGTCGGCGTGATGGCAGGCCGCGGCCATGCCCGCACCGCCAAATTGTAAAGCTGCCGCTCCCGGGCCTTGAGCGTCGTCTCATTCCAGTGCTCCAATTTGGCCAGATTCTGGTTCAGTTTGATCCCAGATTGTTGGTAACCATTTTCCATATCCCGTTTATCCTGAAACAAGCGGTTGCTCATGCGCGAATTGAATCCGGTCAACGTTAAATTGGCAAAGCGATTATCCCACTGGTTGTATATCAGTTCCCAATTGTGACCGAGTTCTTGCCGCCACTTTTCAGAAAGTGTTTGCGGCATAATGTGCTCAATCGACAGATGACCCGCTTGGGCCGCGTCGAACAGGTCCTGTTGCTCTCCCAGCACATTGTTCAGCTCGTCAAACACAAACCAGAACGAACGATCCGCATAGTGGTAATAGTCCTTCTTCGCCAGTGCATCGTTCAATGCCTGATCCGTTGGGAACAGCTTATTTTCAACCACGCGACTCGTCAATTGCCACCCTAATGCCGTGACATAATCTTGGCTAGTCATCCGTACCAACTGCTCGACTTGCCGATTCAGGATGCCGAAGAATGTGTTGAGTCCAGTTGACGGACTGCCGACAAACAACCGCCGGGCTAGGTAACTCAGAATAATCGCCAACACGTTAGACAGCTCTTCGCCGGTGAGTCGGCCCGAATTGTTCATTTTGAACAACTGAAGAAAATACGGCGTGGTAATATCGTTATTCATTCGGCCCAGCCGAATCAACAACTCCCTGGCCCGTGGATCGGGGTAATCCTCAACTTGGTGATGCTGCGGATCCTTGATCAGGCTGTAATACTTGGCCACCTGACTTTCCTTCCGTAATTCATCAATGCGGTCAAACCCCGGGGCTTCACCGATAAATCGCCGATAGTCGTCGTAGATCTGCTGTTCCAAAGTGATTTTCGACCGAACAGCCAACGATGTCAGATAGTGCCGGAAAAATTTGGACAATTCACCCCGACTGACCAGCTTTTCGTTTTTCTGCCAAATCGCATAGGCCTGCTTTTGCTGGTCGCCATGTAAGTCCATCAGCAGGAAGTTGCGAATTTTATCGGCTTCGGTTAGATCCAACCCAGTGGAATTGAGACTTTCAAAAATCAACTGGGCGTCGTCATCCTGCTGAACGGTAATTGACATCACGACCAGCCGTTGCTCCAAGACGGTTAGCCAATCCTGTGGCGACATCTTCGGATCGTCTTTGAGCACCTGCTGAAACAAGACATAGGTGTCCCTAAATAGCGACGGCTTGGCCGCTGCCCCATTCTCTAAGACATCTACATATTCTTCCTCGTCACCTGGCACCGAGTGCAGGCGATTCTTGTGCACATTCTCGTGGTCGTACTTGTCGATCAAGTATAGATCATCGATTCGTTGATGGGTTTCATCAGTTCTTGGAAATGTATCCCGAATGGCCATCAGAAAGAGAGAAATTGTGGTGATTCGTTGCTGCCCATCGATCACCGAAAAATCGTTGATCCCCTCAACTGTGGCATCCAAAATGAGACTACCCAGAAAATAATGCGGCCGGTGCTGCTCCTCCGCTAAGCGCAGATCGTCAACCAACCGTTCCACCTGGACCTTTACCCAACTATAGCGGCGCTGGTAAACCGGAATATAGTAATGATTCCCCTTCATTACTTGTGTGACTAAATTTTGCGAACTTCCTTGCATGATTTTTCACTCCCCCAACATACGTTTGCTTCGATTGTAGCAGATAACGGAGTTGATGGTGAGCATTTGTGATTGAAAATACAGAAAAGGCCATCCGCTTTTGCGAATGACCAATAAACTCAGTAGCCAGATTTAATTCCGGTACACCAAGAGCACAACCATTTAGCAGGTTCTGGAAGAATCCATTAGCAGTTTCAATCCGCGCACCCCTAGAGGTGCGACCAATCCCCTTCGGCCTGGTCGGTCTGCATGCATCTTTCAATTCACGCACCCCAAAGGATGCGATACAATCCTGACCCAATGTCGCTGCAGGAGAAAGTCTTTCAATTCACGCATCCCCGAGAGATACGACCGCAACAATGCATAACGCCATTGCAGCGGGTATAGCACAGTGGCCATTAACACGTAGAGACTTGTGCCTCTATTAACATTTTACCAAGTGCAACAGTGAAACAGCAATAACGATGCTTGCATCATTTAAAAAATGCACGTGTCACTCACCGCAACAAAAAAAATCCACCCGCTTCCGCGAGTGGACCATGAAATATTAAATTCAATTACTCAGGCAGCTGCCCATTCCAGCCAGCATCCCGAGTCAATTCCAACGAATCATACCCGGCCATGGTCAGATACATCTTACCGTTGCTGATCTTCGCGAGAATATTATTGATCCCCGGCTTTGTGGCCCGGAAGAGCACACGGCCGTCAGCCATTTGTTCAGCAACAACCGGTGACTGAGTTGTATTCCCGTCTTGGGTTACGACCATCGTCCCAGTTGTGGTGTAATAAATCGTAAACCCGTCTGCACCATCCCACTTACCGTAGAATTGCGCCAACGGTACAGCGGATTCAGTCGAGCTGCTTTCAGCTGCTGCCTGCTTGCTGCTAGAAGACGCAACGCTGCTAGTGCTGCTGCTCTGCGGTTGACTGCTGGTTGTCGCAGCAGCTTGCTGCTGACTGCTTTGGGTGCTGGCTGCCGGTGCGCTGTATGTATCATTATTCGCTACCGGTTGGCTGGATTCAGTTGATTGGGAAGCACTGTTTTGATCAGTGCCCTCGCTATTGTCCGGAGTGGAACTAGCGGCAGCGGCGACCTGCTTGGCACTGCTCTTTTTGCTTTCAGATTTCTTTTCTGACTTCTTAGGTGCCTTCACGGATGAGGATGTCGTATCAGACTGGGACACTGCAGCGCTGTGATTGTTGGTGCCTTCACTGCAACCAGCCAAAAGAATTAACGATAATGCGGATATAAGTGCGATGTGCAATGTACGTGTCTTCATATTTATCACCTCGTAAACAGTGTAACCGACCAAAACGCTGGAAACAACCCTATGTTACAAAATTGTTACCTAGTTTGTAAGGCTTTAGAAATATTTAGACTTTTGTCCGCCAATGGCTTTCCCACCCCAGACTCGGTATGCTGGTAGTAGTAACTAGCGAAAGGATGACCACCATGAAATACAGAACTTTAGGAAAAACTGGTTTAAAAATCAGCGAAGTCTCCCTCGGCACCTGGCAGCTTGGCGGCAAATGGGGCGACCCGTTCAGCACTCAAGACGCCCAAGATACCCTCGCCGCGGCCTATGACGCCGGCGTGAACTTTTTCGACACCGCCGACATCTACCAAGACGGCCAAAGCGAGCACGCCATCGGTCAGTTCCGGAAGACCCACGACGACATCATCATCTCCACCAAAATTGGCCGCAAGTTGCCGGAACAAACAGCGGCCGGTTACTCACCGGACAATATCCGCCAATGGATCGACGCCTGTCTCCAAAACCAGGGCGTTGACGTCTTGGACAACGTGCTGCTCCACTCGCCTAGTTTTGATACATATTACACGCCGGACACTTTCTTCACTCTGGATCAACTGAAGAAGGAAGGCAAGATCAAGAACTACGGGGTAAGTGTCGAAAAGGTGGAGCAGGCTATCAAAGCCCTAGATTACAACATCGGCAGTGTGGAGATCATTTTCAACATGTTTCGCCTGCGCCCGGCCAAGCTGTTCTTCGAGCTGGCCAAGCAGCACAACGTCGGCATCCTTGCCCGGGTGCCGCTGGCTTCGGGCCTGCTGTCTGGTAAATACACCCTGGATACCCAGTTCGGTCCCAACGATCAACGGACGACGAATCGTCACGGGGAGCAATTCGACAAGGGTGAGACCTTCTCCGGTGTCGACTACGCCACCGGCGTAAAGGCCGCCAATGAACTGAAGGCCCGGCTGCACACCGACAACCTGGCCGCCACTGCCCTGCGCTGGATCCTGATGTTCGACGCTGTCTCCACCGTGATTCCCGGCGCCAGCAAGGCCAGCCAGATCAGCCGCAACACGACGGCCGCCGACCTGCCCGCCCTGACCCACGAGCAGATGGGCATCGTCGAAGACGTGTACGCACAATACATTAAGAACCCGGTCGATTATCTCTGGTAATCAACCGACCCGTCACAGTTGAGAAAATGGCTGACCAAGGCCTATGCGCGCTGGTCAGCCATTTTTCTATTCCATTACAAATCCCGATATTCGTACAATCTCCGAGCCAGCCAGAGCGACCCAACAAACAGCACCGCACCAACGGCTAAGGCAATCCCACCGATCCGCAGGCCCCGACGAGAAAGAAAGCCGGCCGTCCCCACGAATTGGGAAGAAATACCGCCCAGATACCCGACAAACAACCCAGTAACGATAAAGGGCAGAAAAACCGCGTACGGCGCTTTCTCATAGCTCACCCGCATCAGAATCGGATACTGCACGGCGGTCATCATCAGCAGCATATACGGGCCGACCAGAGAGACAGACAGCAGGATCTGGAAGTCGCTGCCGAACAATGCCGGCCGCAGCAAATGGATCACCATCAGCGTCAGCCATGTATTCGCCAGCATCAACAGCCCCACCGTGAGCGCAAACAGATAGTGGCCATGGACCACATCCCGCCGGCGAATCGGCAGCATGGCGTACAGCGCATCCAGACTGCGCTGGGCGCTGGAGATAAACGGCGTGATCAGATACGCGCCGGAGCCGCCGATCATGCCGCCGAAGCCGATCAAAAATGCATCTTCGCGCATCGGGCTGTACGCTAACCCAATCGTGATCAGATCAATGGCCAAGTAAATATAGACCACATTATTCCGCGCGCTGACGGCGTGCATGTCGAGCATCATCATTTTATAAGCGTTGCGCATGCGCGTGCCTCCCAAACTTATTCATCACAAATCCCGCTGGCCGTACAACCGCCGGGCCACCAACAGCGACACCAGGAACACCGCCGCCCCACCGGCTAAGCTCAATCCTAGCAAGGGATACCCGCGGGCAGAAAAGACCCCCTGGGGCCCGAGCAGATCAGTGGACGACCCGGCGATGTACCCCGACACCAGACCCGCCGCCACGATCGGCAAGAAGATCAAATACGGCGCCTTTTCGTAACCGATCCGCATCACTATCGGATATTGCACGGACGACATCAGCAGCAGCATAAACGGCCCGACAAGGGCAAAGGCAATCAAAATCGGCAAATCAGCACCGAACAGCGTCGGCCGCAGCCAGTGAAGTACAATCACGATCAGCCAGGTGTTCAGGAGCAGCAGTCCGCCAAGCGTGACCGCAAACAAGTAATGCCCATTCACCACATCCCGCCGGCGCACTGGCAGCAAAGCATAAAACGCGTCGAGTCCGCGCTGACCGCTGGCAATGAACGGGGTGATGAGACACGCCCCCGATCCGCCGATCAGACCGCCGAACCCAACCAGGAACGCCGTTTTCTGCATTGGACTGAACGCTAAGGCCACGGTGACCAGGTCCGTGATGAGATAAATGAACAAGATACTGCTGCGTGTATTCACGGACCGCATATCGAGCCGCATGATCCGCACTGCATTACGCATGGGGGCCCCTCCCAAAGTAAATCATCAATTCTTCCAGCGTGATACTTTCCTGAAGCAGGGTATCTGGCAAACCCACCGTCTGATCCACCGCCAGCAAGCCGCTGAACCCTTCGCTGTGGGTCCGCAGGCCAATCAACGCGGCCCGCAAGGCCGGCGTCAAATCAGCTAAGCCGCCTTTGATCAATACATACTGACCCAGCAGATCATCCACGTGACCAAAGAACTGCTGCCGGCCGCCGCGAATGTACAGCAGAAAGTCCGCGATTCGTTCCAAGTCTCCGGTCAGATGGGTCGACAGCAGCACCGAATGCTGCCCATCCGCGATAAAGTCCTGCAACCGGGTCAGCAGTTCATCCCGGGCCAGCGGATCCAGCCCCGCCGTGGGTTCATCCAAAATCAGCAAGCGCGGATGATGGGCTAAGGCCGCCGCTAATTGCAGCTTCACCTGGGTCCCCCGGGACATGCTCTTATACTTGGTCTTCAGCGGAATCTCCATGTCGGTGCACAATTGGTCAAAATACGCATCATCCCATTGGGGGAAGAAAGACCGCAGGCTTTTCGCCACCTGCTTCACCCGCCAATAATCGGGATACAGGGTGGTATCCAGCTGCACGCCCAAACTGTCCCGCAGGGCGATTCGGTCCGCCACCGTAGCGGCGCCGAGCAAGCTGATGGTTCCCGCATCCGGCCGAATCATATCCAGCAAGGCCTTGATGGTGGTGGTTTTCCCCGCCCCATTGGGCCCGATCATGCCCATGATGTAGCCGACGGGCAAATGGAAATGGATCCCATGCAGGGTGAACTCCTTATACTGTTTCGCTAAACCGTCCACGACGATCAGATTTTCTTCCTCACCGGTCACCATCATCACCACTTTCTGCTGCAATCAGCGTATCAAGCATCGTGTGCAGGTCCTGCACGGGAATCTTCGCCAGCTGGGCCGCCGCCAGGGCGTCGCCGAGGTGCTCCTCAATCTCCCGCAGGGCGTGCTCCTGAACCAGCGCACTATCCTGGCCCAGCACGTAACTGCCTTTGCCCTGGACGTTGTTTACAAATCCCTGCTCCTCCAAGTCATGGTAGGCCCGCGTCGTGGTGATCACACTGATCTGCAAATCTTTCGCGAGCTGACGAATGGAGGGCAGCAATGTGCCCTCCACCAGATCGCCAGCAAGAATGGCGGTTTTAATTTGGTCTTCGATCTGTTGATAGATCGGAATACCCGCTTTATTCGATACGACGATCCGCATACTGCCGCCTCTGCTTTCTACAAGATTGCTTATTTCGTATTTGCTGGTACAGCTTTGCCCCGGCCCCGTTCGCTGCGGGCGATCGTCCATGACTGACGCAGCGCATGCCAGATACTGTTGTCGGAGTATGCCAGCACATTGGTTTCATAGAGTTTCGCCGCTAGCCAGGTGAAGACGATCAGAAAGGCCGTGCTGATGGCCAGCGCGATCACGGCCTCGCCGCTGCTGACCTGGCCCACCGCCAGCCGGGAGGGCATCATCATCGGCGACAGGAACGGGATGTAACTCATAATGCTCATCAGCGGCGTGCTGCCGTTGGCGGACATCAGGGAGGCCAGATACCCGATCAAGGACAGCATCACCACCGGCATGGAGGCCTGGCCAGCCTGTTCCTGACTGGCTACCAGGGACCCCAGCAGTGCAGACAGCACGGTGTAGCTGAGAATTCCAACAATGAAGAAGCCCAGGGTCACCGCCAGGAAGCTGCCGTCCAGCATTGACCAATCCACCTGACTGACGATTCCGCGAATCGTTTGATTATTGCGGCCCACCAGCAAGGCAATACCGGTCGCAATGCCGTACAGAATGATTTGAACAACCATCAATGCCATGATCCCTAATATTTTACCAATAAATTGGGCCCGTGCGCTAATCGCCGCAAGAATCATTTCTTCGATCCGACTGCCTTTCTCCGTGGCGATCTCTTGAGCGGTCATGGATCCGTAGCTGAGCAGGAAGCTGTAGAACAGCACGCTGATCGCCATGGCCAGGAAATACTTAGCCCCCTCGTCGGCGCCGCCCTTGGTGCTCATCTTGCCGCTATCCGAGAACGTCACGCTCCGGGTGGTCACCGTGGGCGGCGTGAGCAGCTTGGTCAGCTGAGCGCCGGTCAAGTGCAGTTCGCCGGCCACGGCCGCCGTATTCAGCTGGCTCAGATCCGCCGTCAGCGTGTTTTTGCTGACGTCTTGGCCGCCTTGGCGGCTGATATACCGGCTGGTGTACGGCGTTTGGGCATTGACGGTGAGGACCCCGTCAATTTTCTTATCCCGCAGCGCTTTCTGGGCCGCGGCTTGACTGCCGTATGTCCGATACTTCACTGAATCGCTGGACTGTTTGCTTAGCCCTTGCTGAATCGGTTGCGCGGCGACCACGCCGACTTCCGCCGGGGCCGTCGTACTGCTGACGTAATACCCGATTCCGAACATAATCAGACCGAGAACCAGCGGCGACAGGACGATAGACCACCAGGTACCGCTCTTCAGATTTTTGCGAAAGACTTGGTTGAAAACAATTTTGACTGCGTTCATGCCGATGCACCTGCTTTCAGTTTGAAAATTTCATCCAATGTCGGCGGCTGCTGACTGAATTCCGGTAAATACCCCTTCGCCGTGGCGGCTTCGAACAACGCCCGACCCGCGGCCGGATCGCTCAAGGTCAGCGTATAGCGCGTGCCCTGCCGGAGCACCTTGGCGACCCCGGGGAAGGCTTCTAATTCGGCGTCGCTCAGCGGCGGCTGTTCCAAATAGACCTTCGTCCGGCCAAATTGCTGGCGAATCTCGCTGACTTTGCCGTTCAGCACGGTTTCACCATTGCGCAGCATAACAAGATGATCAGAAACTTCCTCCACGTTGCTCATGTCATGACTGGAGAAAATAATGGCCGATCCGTTCTCCTTGAGCAAACGGATCCCATCTTCCAACAGGCCCGCATTCACCGGATCCAATCCAGAGAAAGGCTCATCGAGAATCAACAGTTTGGGCATGTGGATCAAAGTGGCAATCAGCTGAATCTTTTGCTGATTCCCCTTCGACAGGTCTTTGACTTTATCGGTTTTCTTCCCCTTAACTTGGAACCGGTCCATCCACTCGTCTAACCGCGATAGGGCATCGACCCGGGAGAGGCCGTGGAGCTGGGCAAAGAAAACGATCTGGTCGGCCACCTTCATCTTCGGGTACAAGCCCCGCTCTTCCGGCAGATAACCGATGAACGCCCGGTCTTGGTTAGCGATGGGCCGGCCATTCCACAGCACCGCCCCATTATCCGGATGGAGAAAGTTCAGAATCATTCGGAACGTCGTCGTCTTCCCCGCGCCGTTTTGGCCGATCAGACCCATGATCGTCCCCGGCGCGACGCTGAACGTTTCGTTATGGACAGCGGTTTGACCGCCGAATGTTTTGGTTAATCCCTGCAATTCCAGCATTGCACTCACCTCTACTGTTCACAGTGTATATACTGTACATATTACAATATATACAGTATAGGCAATTGGAAGAAAAGTCAAGGGAAATCTCTCGGAAAATTTGCATTTCTTTTCCGAGAGATTTCCCTTTTTCAAGAACTACTTATGGGCGGCTCAATTGCCGCATGTACGCCGACACGTGATCAATCACCATTGTCGGCAAGGTGACATACTCAGTCTCGGCTAACTGGTCGGCCACCGCCGAATGCGTGAACACCGCCGCCGCAATTGCTTCTTCTGACCAGCCGAATTGGGCAGCAAATGCCGCGATGATCCCTGTCAGTGTATCGCCAGTACCGCCGGTGGCTTGGCCGGGATTGCCGGTCGTGTTCTGCCAATAGTCCTGACTTCCCGGGGTGTACAACGTTGTCCGGGCACTCTTGTGGACAAGAATCGTTCCTGTCGGCAATGTGTTCATATAGGACTGAATTGCCTCCGGCGTTTGGGCCGCAATCTTGAGCTTGCTGAGCCGGGCAAATTCCATCTCGTGGGGTGTCAGAATGATATGGCTGGCGGGCCACTCAATTTTCTTCTCGGCGGCGAGCAGGGTCAGCGCCGATCCGTCGATGACGACCGTTTGCTGGTCAGTCACGTGGGTCAGCGTAAACTCCAGTGTCTCCGCTGATTCTTGATCGGTGCCAAGACCAGGACCGATGACGACCACTGTCGCGCCGGTGATCAGTTCCGCCAGCATTTTGTGGTCCGTATAGTCAATGGCCATCACTTCGGGGTAGCGGGTATGCAGGGGCGTGAAATTCACCGGCCGGGTAGCCAAAGTCACCAAGCCCGCGCCGGCATGAACAGCCGCTCCGGCACTCATGATCCCGGCACCGCCATACTGGTCGTTACCGCCGACCACCAGAACGTGGCCGAAACTGCCCTTATACGTATCCCGAGCCCGCGGCCGTACGACGCGCCGGGCCAGTTGTTCCGTAATCAATCTTTTTTGCAAAATAATTCGCCTTTCTGCAGAAAAGGACTTGGCAAGCCGCCCTTTTCCTGCTAATATATTTAACGTTGCTTGCCGGTGTGGCGGAATTGGCAGACGCGCAGCGTTCAGGTCGCTGTTCGGTTTACACCGAGTACAGGTTCGACTCCTGCCACCGGCATCTAATGTTTTTCAAAAGCCCTGACATCAGGGCTTTTGTTGTCGCAGCCTTCTTAGGCTGCGTTGATTGAAATTTGGCCCACAGGGTTTAGATGCGTTTGTATTATATCTGTTACCGCAGCCGAATTGGCTGCGTTGATTGAAACGTTGGTAATATGGGTCTGCATCAGTATTGGCTTGAACAGAGAGAGTCTAAACTTGACAATCAAGTTTAGACTCTCTTTTTGCTCTGTCGTATATGATCCGATCACACTAGAAGATTCAATGCACCATTGCATATTCACATGCGTACAGGCTATGAGCTAATGAATACTGGCAATCATCTTCATTGCCGTCTCCGCACTGTGCGCCTGGACTTGATAGACCTTGTTTCCGACTTGCCAGGTGAACTTCTGGTTCAAGGCCGCAAAACTGGTCCCCACTTCTAATTCAGCTGCACCCCGGGCATCCGGCAGTGCGTATTGATTCGCCCACGTAACGATTTGCTTCCCTGTCGCCACGGGATCTTCTCCGTTCACTGCCGCCGCATGAACGAGGAACGACCACTGGCCCTTGTTCCAATGCAAGTACCGTTGACCGGCGCCAGCATCGATCGTACCGGTAACGCCGCTGCCGAGATCAGCCGTGGGCAAGCCGGCGGCGTTTTGCTGATAATTCACCTGACCAGCGGCCGCGTCATTATTCGCATAGGTTGTTTCGGTCAATGTGGCATAGGGATATTCGTTTTGCAGCGAGGCCGCGTTGAACGCTTCTGCCTGATCGCCGACACTGTAGTAGATGGTCTTGCTGGTATCGGTTTGGGCATAGCGGATATTCAGATGATCACTGCCGGCACCGAGCCCATCGGCTTGGGGCAGCGGCATTTTACCCAAAACATCCGTCAACTTTTTGTTTAACTCAGCGATCCGGGTCGTGGCGGCTTGAACTTGGTCAGTACTGGTTGACGAGGAAGAGCTGGCTTCTGAACTCGAACTTTCAGCTTCTGATTTCTTGCTGACTTGACTAGCACTGGCGCTGCTGGATTCTTTGGCTTGGCTGGCCGGTTTCTGGCAACCGCCCAGCAGAGCGGTCAAAACCAGGGCAAATGCCGCAATTTGTTTGATGCGCATGGTAAAGTCCCCTTTCAAAACGCGCTTTGTCGGCCTGACCCAAATGAATTCGCTTTTAGGGCTTGGCAAAGCAGTGATTATCTGATAACATATTAATGTTGCATGCCGGTGTGGCGGAATTGGCAGACGCGCAGCGTTCAGGTCGCTGTTCGGTTTACACCGAGTACAGGTTCGACTCCTGCCACCGGCACTCGCACGGAGAACTGCATTATTGCAGTTCTTTTTTTGTATTGCTTGCAGAAAGCGCTGACAGGAGGAATGGGTCATAAACTTCAACTTGAGCCCCAGAGAAATTGCGATTCTGCGTTACCTGGCTGGTGTCTTCGTTGGCTTTGTATTCTTTATCTTAATGGGCTATGCTGGCTGGCAACTGCTGCAATCCACGGCCATTGTTGCCTTCTCAGTCGCGGTTGCCGCCTTGATCCCCAATCTATTCAAGCTGAGAAAAAAGTAGCCTGCGGTCTAAAACTTATCCCACTCATCACCCAGCAGGTCTTTCTTCTTCCGATCATACTCATCTTGGGTAATCGCGCCATCATCCAGCAGCTGCTTATACGCCTTGATCTTGGCGATGGTATCTGCCTCTTTTTCCTGGGCCTGCTGCTTTTCCGCCTGTTCGGCGGCCGCCTCAGCCTTTTGCCGTTGCAAATACCAATAGACTGCACCGGCAATGACGGCCAGAGCGATGACGACGTACCAATATTGAACCACCAGGGCGATGATCAACAGGACCCCGAACGCGCCCCAACAACCTAATTTACCTGAACTCTGCCGCACGACTGGCCACCCGCCTTTCCCTATACCATAATTTTAGCACAGTCCCCGATCAGCCACAGAAAACGCCTCCGTAGATTTTTTTATCCGCGAAGGCGCCTTTTTTATTTTCTCACCAACTGAGCCGCGGTCATCATGGCGGTCAGCTCATCAGGATGGAGCGGCCGCACCGCGCCGGGCAGCAGGTCATCTGCCAAAACCAGCGGGCCGAATTGGGTCCGCTCCAGCGACTGCACTTCTTTACCCACCGCGCCGAACATCCGCTTCACCTGGTGGAACTTGCCCTCATGCACGGTCACCTGGGCGTGCTGACCAGGTAACGGCACTAAGGCCGCTGGCGCGGCGGTGAAGTCTTTCAGGTGAATGCCGGTCGCGAACTGGCGGACATCCGCCGGGGTCACCGGGGCATCTAACCCGGCCACATAGACTTTATTCACGTGCCACTTAGGACTGAGCAGCCGGTGACTTAATTCGCCGTCGTTGGTCAGCAGCAACAGCCCGGTGGTGTCCTTGTCCAGCCGGCCCACCGGGGCAATATCCGGCCGATAGAGTTCATCCGGAAGCAAGTCCATCACGGTGGTTGCCTTGGCATCCTTGGTGGCCGTAATCACGTCCGCCGGTTTATTCATCACATAATACACATATTGGGTGTACACCAATGGTTCAGCACCCAAGGCCACCTGATCTTGATCGGGGTCCACCTTGGTTTTCGGATCTGTCACGGTGGTGCCATTGAGGGTCACACTGCCCCCGCGGAGCAATTTTTTCACTTCCGCCCGACTGCCCAGTTGCAGGTGGGCCAGAAACTTATCGATACGCATCATTTGATATGCAGCCTCCTTCGAATACCCGCGACGCGGGCGCCCAGCAGCCGATCAGCAACCCGGAAGCGGAGCACCAGATAACCGTAGACCGCGGCGCCAAGGCCGGCGGCCAGCAATAATTCAACCATCGCTAACATCCGATCCCGGGCGGGGAAAACGATATTCATTAAGAAAACAGCCAGCGTGACAACGGCAAACATGATCGTGGCATAAACGAGAATCTGCGTGGTGCCGCGAATGAGATCACCCATGCGGAAGCGGAAATCACGGTACAGCAGCGCAATCATGAACCCGCAGCTGACCAGGAAGCCAATACCCGTGGTCGCCAGAGGGCCGAAGACGCCAAAGTAGTAAACAAAGGAATACTGCAGCGTAATTTTAAATATCGCACCATACAGCAGGTAGCGAATCGCCTGTTTATTCAGGTAGACGCCCTGCAAGATCGCCGCCAGCACCGTGAACAGCCCCATGATGATGGCGATGTACGAATTGAACTGCAAGACCATTGTGCCCATCGCATCGTACTTATAAAACACCGTGTTCAGCGGCTGAGCCACCGCGGCCATACCCAACGAGCTGGGCAGCATGACAAAGAAAAACAGCTCCAAGGTGTTGTTGATCTGCTCCCGCACACTCTTCATGTCGTTACGGGCCTGGGCTGCGGACAGCAGCGGCACCACGGTCAGCGCCATGGACGCCGCCAATGAGACAATGATCATCACCAATTTATTACTGTTGAATCCGAATAATTGGAAGAAATAATCGTTCTGGTCCCGGGTCAATTTATAGAACATATCCATGAACGGGTTGAACGTATACTGATCAAAAAATTGATACAGCGTGATACTGGCATCCAAAATAATGAACGGGGCCGCCTGCCGGATGATATCCGTAATGATCTGGCGGGTCGACACGGTCAGGCTCTGATCACTTTGCGCAATGGCCGCGTTCATCCGAGGAATCTGGCGCATGTATAAATACACCAAATACACCAGGCCGGCAGCCGCCCCGATGAAGGCCGCAAAGGTGGACTGGGACACGGCATCAATATAATTGCCGCCCATCACTTTCATGATGGCAAAGGTGGCGCCTAGAATGTAGACCAGCCGGGCAACTTGTTCCAGCAGTTGAGAAATCGCACTGGGAGCCATTTCAGCAAAGCCTTGGAAGTACCCGCGCAAAATACTCAGCGGCGGAATCAAGAGCAGCGGCCAGCTTAGTGAGCGGATAATGGGGATCATCCGCGGATCCCCTGCCGCCAGGACCGGCGCCCCGAGGTACATCACCCCCGCAGTCACGACCCCCATGCCGCCCATCAGCATCAATCCCTGATAGAACAGCCGCCGGGATATTCCGTACTCGTTCAATGAGTTATAGTGCGAAATCTGTTTTGAAATCGCCCCGGGGATCCCCACCGTTGAAATAATCAGGAACAAACTATAAATATTGTAGCCGCGCCCAAACAACGCGTTGGCTGAATGATAATGGGTGCCCATCCAGATGCCCCAAGGGATCACATAAATTGCCCCGAGGACCCGGGAGATGATACTGCCGGCCGTCATCCAGGCGGAACCGACCAAGAGGGACTTTCGGTCCGAATTCGCGTCCTGCTTCGGTTTAGTCCGGACATCCGGCTGTTTTTCTTCAGACATCATTACCAATTCTCCTTCACCGTCAATAAACCGCAATGCCCTTATTTTACCCAAGATTGGGAACGCTGACTAGTCAGGCAAAAAAATAACACGCCCCAAGAGGACGTGTTACCTGGATCCGTCGTTATTTCACAACAATATTAACGATTTTGTTAGGAATGGTGATCACTTTGCGCACAGTGCCGTCACCGATGAACTTCTGCACGTGCTCGTTGGCCAGCGCTTGCTTCTCCAGTTCATCCTTGGGCGTATCCCGGGCGACACTGAACTTGCCGCGCATCTTGCCATTGACTTGGACAATGATCTCCGCCGTATCCTCAGTCAATTGGCTGGGATCGTACTTCGGCCAGGGAGCCAGCTGAACGGAGGTGTCATGGCCCAGTTTTTGCCACAACTCTTCGGCCATATGCGGCGCGATCGGTGCCAGTAATTGGACAAAGCCTTCCACGTACGCCACCGGCAGATCATCCACCTTCTGGGCTTCATTGACGAAGACCATCAGTTGCGAAATCCCGGTGTTATAGTGCAGCGCACCGAAATCATCGCTGACTTTCTTCACGGTCTGGTTATAAATCTTAGTCAAGCGGCCGTCATTGATGGTCGTGATCCGATCCCGCAGCTTGTCGTCGTCATCGATGAACAGGCGCCATACCCGGTCTAAGAACTTCTTGGCCCCATGCATACCGTCTTCGCTCCACGGTGTGGAAGCTTCTAGCGGACCCATGAAGAGTTCCATTAAGCGGAAGGAATCGGCGCCGTATTCCCGAATGACATCATCGGGGTTAACGACGTTGCCCTTGGACTTGGACATCTTCTCGTGCCCGGCACCCAGGATCAAGCCCTGGTTGACCAACCGCTGGAACGGTTCCTTGGTGGGTACAACACCGATGTCGTAGAGGAACTTGTGCCAGAAACGGGCATACAGCAAGTGCCGCGTGGCGTGTTCCGCGCCGCCGATGTAGAGATCCACCGGCAGCCAGCGCTTCAATTTGTCAAAGTCGGCCAAAGCCTCGTTGTTATGGGGATCGATGTAGCGCAGGAAGTACCAGGAAGACCCCGCCCATTGGGGCATTGTGTTGGTTTCCCGCTTGCCCTTGCGGCCATCGGGGCCGACCACGTTCACCCAATCCGTTAAGTTAGCCAAGGGGCCTTCCGGTTTGCCGGAGGGTTTGATATTTGTCGCCGGCGGCAGGCGTAAGGGCAGCTCTTTTTCTGGTACGAGTGACGTTGTCCCGTCTTCCCAATGGATCACGGGAATCGGTTCGCCCCAATAGCGCTGCCGGGAAAAGACCCAGTCCTGCATGTGGTAGGACACTTTGCGGTCCCCGACGTGGTGGGCTTCCAACCAGCTGATCATCCGCGCCATGGCGTCTTTTTTATGCAGCCCATCCAAGAAACCAGAGTTGATGTGGGCACCATCGCCGGTGAAGGCTTCTTCGGCGACATTGCCGCCTTCCAGAACGGGAATGATCGGCAGGTCATGGGCTTTAGCAAAGGCGTAGTCTCGGTCATCGTGAGCCGGTACGGACATGATTGCCCCAGTACCGTAGGCCGCCAAAACATAATCAGCGATCCAAATTGGCAGCTTCTTGCCATTAACCGGATTGATGGCGTAAGCGCCGGTGAAGACACCTGTCTTTTCCTTGTTCAATTCCGTCCGTTCCAGCTCGCTCTTCCGTTCAGTGGCTAAAACGTAAGCATCCACGGCGGCCTTTTGTTCCGGCGTGGTGATCTCTTTGATCAATTCCGATTCCGGGGCCAAAACGGTATAGGTCGCGCCGAACAGGGTGTCCGGCCGGGTGGTGAAAACATCGAAGGTTTTATCCGAATCAGCAATCTTGAAGGTTACTTGGGCCCCTTCAGACCGGCCGATCCAGTTGCGCTGCTGTTCCTTGATGTTTTCCGGCCAATCCAGATCATCCAAATCAGCCAACAGGCGGTCGGCATAGGCGGTGATCTTCAGCATCCACTGACGCATCGGCCGGCGGTAGACGGGATAGCCGCCCCGCTCCGTCTTGCCGTTTTCAATATCCTCGTTAGCCACGACAGTACCCAGATCCGGGCTCCAGTTAACCGGCACTTCTGCCTCATAGGCCAAGCCTTTTTTGTACAACTGTTCAAAGATCCACTGAGTCCACTTGTAGTAATTGGGATCCGTCGTGTTGATTTCCCGGTCCCAGTCAAAGGACAGGCCCATGGAATTCATCTGGCGCTTGAACGTTTGAATATTATGCTCCGTAAACGTGGCCGGATCATGACCCGTCTTAATGGCATATTCTTCGGCCGGCAAGCCAAAGGCGTCCCAGCCCATGGGATGCAGAACGTTAAAACCCTGGGCCCGTTTCATGCGGGCAATCGCATCGGTGCCCAGGTAGCCGTGGGGATGACCCACGTGCAGACCTTGGCCGGACGGGTAGGGAAACATATCCAGGACATAATATTTCGGCTTGTTGGGATCCTCTGTCGTCTTGAAAGTATGATGTTCCGCCCAATAATGCTGCCATTTTTTCTCGACGGTACGGTGATTGTACGCCATGTTTGTCTTTCCTCCTCAAATGTATAAAAAAAGCCCCACGAAACTATGCAGTTCCATAGGACGGTTAAACCCGCGGTGCCACCTATTATTCGTCTTGCGACGCACTCAAGGGGATAACGCACCCAGCGGTCCAACCTACTATCAGTTCAGTTGCACGGCAAGTCTAACCAGTTCACCGGGGCCAAGGCAACTGCTCGCATCCACCGCAGTCTCTCTGAAGCGCTCTTGCCGGTTACTCATTTAGACGCCTTTAGCTTGAATCAATTGCTCCCACAATACCATAGGCTGGTATGGGATACAAGGTCTAACGGACTTTTAATGTCTGCCCCACCAAAATTAAGTTAGACTGCAACTCATTGACGGACTTCAACGTATCGGTGGACATCTGGTACTTGGCCGCGATACTGGCGATGGACTCACCAGCAGTCACGGTGTGGGTATGATCGTAAGTCACCGGCTGCTGCTTGGCCGCGGCCGGCTGAGCTTGACTGGTCTGTTGGGTCGGTTCAGTGGGAACGTATTGTTCCTTCACTTTTAACACCTGACCTGGAAAGATCAGCATCGTTTGGGCATCCAGATTATTGAGAGAAACGATCTGACTCGCGCTCACGCCGTATTGGGCAGCAATGCCGTCCACGGAATCACCGGCTTTGACGGTGTATGTGGTCACGACCAGCTTGCCGGCCGGCCGATCATAATCGGTCAGATGGTAGCGGTCGATCAGTGTGTTCAAATGGGTATTGTAATCTGTGGCGGTAGCGTAGCGGCCGGTCAGAAACTGCGTGGCATCCTGATAAGTGGCGGCATTTTGCTTATGGGCCCCCGTATACATCGGCTGCTTCAGCAGATTGACATAATCCTGCAGCGATTGGGTGTAATTATCATACTGGCGAAAACCGGCCTGGATCGTATACCGTTTGCCAGTACCGTCGTCTTCCTGAGTCGCCATGCTCACGGACTGGCCGTTGAAGCTGCCCTTGATGCCAAAGAGATTGTAGTTCGGCGCGGCAGCTAACCCGCTTTGGCCCCAGCTGCTTTCCAGAATTGCCTGGGCAATCATGACCGATGCGTACAAGTCATTCTTCGCGGCCAAATCCCGTGCGGAGTCGCCAATCGTTTTGATAAACTGGGTATGCGACTCGTCCGTATTGGTGAATACCGTCGCCTGCGGCGGGGCAGAAACGCTTTGCCCAGTGGCCTGGGCACGACCGTGAACAGCCCCTAAAATGCCCACACCCAAACTGGATACAGCCGCGACTGTGCCCGTCCCGGCCAATAATTGTTTGCGGCGTAACTGCTTCTTGGCGCGCTTCAATCCTTGAATTCGTGCAACTCGACTTGCCACTATTACCCACCCTTGATTTTTATGACGTAATTTCTCAGCTGTTTCTATTATAATGGACTCAATGCCCGCTGTGGAGTAAAAGTTCGAAAGGATGTTTATATTTAATGAATGCGCAACACCGAGCGATATGGCTGACCATCTTGAATTACGCGGTATTTATCGTCCTGCTGATTGGCGTCGCCACCCATGCTGGTTTTATCACTGTGATCGACCATGCCGGTCAGCAGTTAGCGAACCGGGTAACGAATCCGACCATGACCAAGATCATGCTGACCATCACCCAGTCGGCGAATCCTTTGAGTTTGATCGCCGTTACCGCTTTGATCATTATCCTATTGATCAGTACCCGCCAGTGGCGCTGGGGTCTTTTCGTCGGTTTAGCCGGCGGTGCGGCCAGTCTGCTCAACCTGATCATCAAATTGATCATTCAGCGGGCCCGGCCGACGCTGCCCCACCTCATTGAACAGGGCGGCTACAGCTTCCCCAGCGGTCATTCGGACAGCAGCATCGCTATTTACGGCGCACTGATCCTATTTCTGCTGGTCACCCAGCGCTCCCGCTGGTGGCGGACCACCGCGGTGATTTTACTCACCGCCTTCATCCTGTCGATCGGGTTCTCCCGCATCTACGTCCATGTCCACTTCCCCACCGACGTCTTAGCCGGCTGGTTCTTGGGCTGGGGCCACATCTGCGTATTATGGCTGATTGCCCGGCGAACCTGGCTTAAGAATTCTCTTGCTGGGCGGCAGAGCGCCGGGCGTGGGCGGTCTTAGTCCCCGCTGCCCGGGAGCGCAGTTTGTCCGGTACATCAAAGAGATTGCACAGCAGCGCAATGGCAATGATGCCGATCCCGACGATATACACGCCGTGCAGCCCGCTGTAGAGAATGTTGCGCAGCGTCGGCAGCAGATGAGCCGGTAATTGGGCCGCTGTTTGCGGATCAATCAGTTTGTTGAGCATATCCGTCGTTAAGCCCGCATGACCGGCGACACCTTGGGCAAAATGGGTGTTCAAAACGATCCCGAAGACGGAGACCATCAAGGTTTGCCCCAGCGTCCGGCTCAGCGTATTGAAGGACGTGGCCACGCCGATTTCAGATTGCGCCACGGAGTTCTGGACAGTGACGGTGGTGATCGTGATGATCAACCCGAAAGCCAAACCCAGCCAGCCGGCAATCACTAGGAACGCGACGAAGGGTGTGGTCACTGGTACGATGGCCAACGCGGTGGCGCCGACCAGCAGCCAGGCCAAGGCAATCGTCAGCACATGCTTCGGACTCCACTTCACCAGCAAATGACCAGCCAAAAACGAACCAATGATCCACATCAAAGAGCTGGGCGTGACGGCGAAGCCGCCCATGGATGCCGGCAAACCCAGAATACCCTGCATCCACATCGGCATGTAGGATTCGAAGCCGATCAGAAAGCCGGACACCAGGGCCGCGACACTATTTTGGATCACAAAGGACCGATTTTTGAAAAGGGCCAGATCGATCACCGGATCGCTGGCCTTTTTTTCAAGGCGAATAAAGGCGACTAACCCGACGACCGAGAGAACCAACGCGGCAAAGGCGATGGGCCGCGAGCCGGCATCGGTGAGCAGCTGCAAGCCGATCATCAAGGCAAACAACGTCACCAGCAGGCTGAACACGCCGGGGTAGTCGATCTGCACGGCCCTGGTCTGCTTTTCTTCAAAGAAGAAGAACTGCACTAAGGCAATGGTGATCAGTCCCACCGGCAGATTGATAAAGAAGATCCAGTGCCAGGACAACCGCTCCACGATAAAGCCGCCCAAAAGCGGTGCGATGACCGATGCGATGCCCCAGGCCGAGCCGTTGAAGCCCAGCACCTTAGCCCGCTTTTCAATTGGATAAATATCCGCGATGATGGTGAACGTGACCGGCATGATGGCGCCGGCCCCAATCCCCTGCAAAGCTCGGAAAGCAATCAGCTGGATCATATTCTGGGCCAACCCGGCCAAGCAGGAGCCAACAATAAAAATCACCAGTCCCACTTCCAACACCGGTTTGCGTCCAATGGCATCGGCCAGTTTACCATACACCGGCGTAACCATCGCGTTGGTCAGCAGATAGATCGAAAAGACCCAGTTCATCAATTCCACCCCATGCAGACTGCCGATGATCGTCGGCATCGCCGTGGAGACAATGGTCCCTTCGATGGCGGTCATAAATGTGGCGACGAAGATCGCCGCGGTCGTTACCGCGACATTTGTTTGCTTTTTGGTCATTATTTTGACGATTCCCCCTATATATTCTTTGTATGTCAGTTTTTCAGCAGCGCCCACTTCGTCTAGAGAACCGAGTGCCAATGCGGAGCAAGCAGAGGCGGCCTTACGCCTACGCTTCTGAACGGCCGCCTGAGCCCTCTGGGCACAAAAAAGACGACCCCCACAGAAAAAAACTCTGTGCTTGGTCGCCTCTTAAAACTCGCCGGTTACTGAATTAGTTATTGCCAGGCAATAATTTCTTCAACGCAGGCACTTTATCCAAGTGCTCCCACGGTAAATCGACATCTGTACGTCCAAAATGACCATAAGCCGCGGTCTGCTTGTAAATCGGCCGCTGCAAGTCCAGCATCTTGATGATGCCGGCTGGTCGTAAATCAAAATTATCCCGGATGGCCTGCACGATCGCGTCCTCCGGCACCGTATTGGTCCCAAAGGTATTCACCGCCAAGGAGACCGGCTCGGCCACCCCGATAGCATACGCAATCTGCAGTTCGATCTGATGGGCCAATCCGGCTGCCACAACATTTTTCGCAATATAACGAGCGGCGTAACTAGCCGAGCGGTCCACTTTCGTCGGATCCTTTCCAGAGAACGCCCCACCGCCATGGCGAGCCGCTCCGCCGTAAGTATCGACGATGATCTTCCGGCCGGTTAACCCAGAATCCCCCTGGGGGCCGCCAATCACAAAGCGGCCCGTGGGATTGATCAGAATGCGGGTATTTCCGTCCAAATACTTGGCCGGAATCACGGGCAAAATGATATGCTCCGTCACGTCTTCAGTGATTTGGTCCAGTGTCGCATCAGGATCGTGCTGCGTGCTCAAAACGATGGTATGGACCCGGGCGGGCTTGCCGTCGGTGCCGTATTCCACAGTCACCTGGGCCTTGGCATCCGGACGCAGGTAAGGGATGATTCCCTGCTTGCGTACTTGCGCCGTCCGCCGCATCAGTTTGTGCGCCAGCTCGATGGGCAGCGGCATATATTCCGGTGTCTCATCGGTGGCATACCCAAACATCATACCCTGGTCGCCAGCGCCAATTTTGTCCAGCGGATCCGTATCCTGCTCCCGCGCTTCCAGAGAATCGTTGACTCCCTGGGCAATATCCGGCGATTGCTCGTCAATGGCGGAAAGCACTGCCACACTGTCGCCGTCAAAACCGATCCGATTATCGGTATAGCCGATGTCCTTGATCGTTTGGCGAACGATGTGTTGAATATCCACGTAAGCCGTGGTTGAAATTTCTCCCGTCACGAGCACTAAGCCCGTGGAGACGACCGTTTCGGCCGCCACCCGCGCCTGCGGGTCTTGGGTCAGAATTGCATCCAGGATCGCGTCGCTGATCTGGTCAGCGATCTTGTCCGGATGGCCTTCGGAGACAGACTCCGAAGTGAATAAGCGTTTTTCCATGGTTTCCCCCTCTTCGGTTACAAGGCACGGCCTTGGCCGTCACCTATCGGGAATTGTAACTTGCCAATATTAACACATTTACCAGCAAATACCAACAATCCAATTCGCCAGAGGCCGCCGACTACGGTATGATGGAAGGGAAGTTTTTAGAAAAGCAGGTGCCCGTTCCATGTCCGAAACAACAACCGAAAAATGGCTCCATCTAGCCGGCTGTGCCGGAGTGCTGTTGGCGGCGCCCTGGTTATTGGCTTGGCAGAATAACCACTTTGCCCGCTGGGGTGCTTTGACCCTGGTTTCTTTGGCGGCTATTGCCAACATTTTATATCAGGAATGGTTATTGCCCCGCCATCCTAAGACCAATCTGATCATTCTCTGGCTCGGACTCAATCTGGTGCTGGGGGTGCTCGCCGGGTTGACCAGCAACTGGTTCATGCCGGTGCTGGTGGTCCTGGCCGCTGTCCTCTGGCTCGCACCGCCGGCCCTCGCCCGCCGGCCGTTGGAACAGCAGCTGCTGCCGGTAATTGCTTACGGCTTGGCGCCATTCCTGCTCAGTATCGTCCTCTACACCGTGGCTGAGGGCGGGCTTTACCTGCCCGCATTGTTTTGGCCGCTGATCCTGCTCCTCAGTCTCGCTGCGAACGAAACAATGGCGGGCATCAGCAGCGGGCCGATTCGGCTCACGATCGCCGTGGCGACCTCAGCCGCGATTCTCGCCATCGGCCTCGCTTGGGCGCACCTGGCAATCTTAGCCTTAATTCTGCCCGTTCTAGCGACGCTGATCGGCATGATGCCCCAGGGTAAAACCTATTGGTCCGGCGGCATTCTGACCTTGGCCAGTGTGGTGTATTGCTTATTGATCCATTAATCGGCACTGTCCAGCCGCTGCTCGCCCTGCAGGGCCTGGATCGGATCGATATCCTGAGAGACTTCCAAGCAGCCCAGATACGTCCCCTCCGGCGACCGAATCGCAAAGTAGCGGATGTACATGTAATGCCCCCGGAAATGGATCCAGAAATCAGCATGATCCCGGGCGCCGCTATGGAAATCTTGGAGAATTTTTTCGACCTTATCCACGCTCTTGGGCGGATGACAATTCACTACCAAGCGGCCGATCACCGCGGTGGTCCGAGGAAAAACCCGGTCGGGATTATCGCTGAACCAGCGGACGGTATCTTGGGCATCCACGAAGGTCATCTCAAACGGCATCAGCCGCAAGATATTGGTCAGCTCGGCGAGGGTGAAACTGCCGGTGGGCAAAACCACTTGGACATTGCCGGCCGCGTCGGCAGTGATATGGGAAATAAAAGGTCCGGAGGCTGCTTGGCGCCGTTTGCGCCGAGGCGTCGGCGGATCTTTTTTCTTGGCCAGCATATCTTTCACGAACGCCGGCATTTCGCCGCCGCCGTGCAGTTGGGCCATCACCGCCGCCGTATCTGGCGCGGCCGGCCGCGGCGCCTGGGCTGCTGCCAGCTCTTGGGCACTCTCATTCAACTGCTGGGCCAGCGCGGAGTTCCGTTTGGGGGCTGCCGCCAGTTCCGCCTCAGTCGGCTGCCAGGGCAGCGGCTCCGCAATCAGCGTATAGCCGATCGGCCCGCTCTCTGCAGCCACCGTTCCCCAATCCGCCGGGGTGAATATTTCCAGCACCATCGGCAGCAGAATCGCGTCTTCTTTGAAGATCATTTCGTCGACTTCTTTGGCCGCCTTTTGCACCGCTGCTTCAATGACATACTTATCCGGCAGCGGGTCCGTATTGATTAACTGATTAGCCTGTTTGATCAGCCCCCGGATCTCGTCATCCACGCCCCACATCACTTTGGGCGGCGCCGTGACGCCGAGTTTGTCCATGATGGGGAAAATCAGATTTTCCTTGCGGGCATAATGATGATCGATTGTGGCTAAATCTTTGAGAGCGTGGCGCAAACGGCGCAAATAGTCGTTGTCGGCCCCGTCCTGGATCCATTTCTTCAATGTCGGCAGTAATTCATCGTTGAGCAGCGACGCGAGGACCGTGTTCTCCAGCTTCATCACTTGGACGGGGTGGCCTGGGATCTGTTCCTCTGGGGTTTTGCTGTCGTTAGTGATCTTGCCCCGAAAAACTGCGGCATGCACGTTGCACAGGTTCTGAATCTCCATTGGGTTCAAGCCGCTGGCAATCAACTGGCGCTCCGCCGTGGTAATTTCTGCAACGTCCACACCGTCGAAGGAGTCGTCAAACATTTTCTTGGCTTCTTCAAAGGAACCGCCATGGTGCAGCAATTCCAGAATCTCGACGATCCGGTGCTGACGCCAGGCACTGTTATGTACAGGTAACGGGCTATTGGTCATCATCAACCACCTCATATCCCGCCTTCGCAAAGTTTTGCTTGACCTTGGCTAGGGAAATTTGCATCAACCGCGCGCCCTTGCGCAGATCGACGAAGTGGCCGACGGTATTGAGCACGGCCGGATCGGCGATGCGGGTGAACCCAATGTCCACCATAATGCCCACAATGTCGGGGTGGGCATGGACCAGGTCGTACACCGGCGTGGTCGCTTTGATTTGTATCATCCGCGTGATTCCTCTTTTCTGTTTGTCTCTATCGTATCAAAAGATGCCTCGGTACTGGGTACTAAAAAAGGCCCACCTCATGTAAATGAGATGGACCCGTATGATGGAGGCTACAGGGCTCGAACCTGTGACCCTCTGCTTGTAAGGCAGACGCTCTCCCAGCTGAGCTAAGCCTCCATGTCTTACCGACTTGAATTATTATACGGGAAAGACCAGGGGTTAGGCAAGCCTTTTTTTAAACAAAAACGACTTGACCTTAGGCAGCCTCCGCCCTCAAACAAAAAAGCAGCAAGACCTAATCCGCCTTGCTGCCGCATGTTCGTAGTGATCAGAATTTCTTGAGAGAGAAAATTCTGGAGATGAGAGATAGAGATGGGACTATTTGTCCGTTACTTTATTGTTGGCATCCTTCACCACCTTCATATTGTGGATGCTGATGTAGCCCAGCTTCTTAACAGCGCTGTCCTGGACTGCGGTGGATTGCATATATTTGATGTATGCTTTCGTTGCGCTGCTTGGTTTCTTAGTCGTATACATGTGCTCGTATGACCAGATCTTCCACTTGTTGGTAGTGACGTTGTCGTCCGTGGGCTTTACCCCGTCAATACTCAAGGCTTGCAGGTCATCCTTGAAGTAGGAGAAGGCCAGATAGCTGATGGCGCCCGGCGTCGTAGCGACGATCTTTTGGACCGTGCCGTTAGAATCCTGTTCCAAAGACTTCACTGCGGCCTTGCCGTCCATGACCGAGGCTTCAAACGTAGCCCGGGTACCAGATCCTTCAGCCCGGTTAACAACGGTGATCTTTTGATCCTTGCCGCCGACTTCTTTCCAGTTGGTGACTTTCCCGGTGAAGATATCGCACAATTGGGCCATGGTCAGGTTGGTGACCCCGGCATCCTTGTTTGCGACCGGCCCCATGCCGACAACGGCCACTTGGTGGTCGACGACTTTAGAGGCATCGATCCCGCCCTTTTGTTCCGCGAAAATATCGGAATTACCGATGTCCACTGAACCTTGGGCGATTTGGCCCAAACCAGTGCCGGAACCGCCGCCTTGAACATTGATCGTCACGCCAGGGTTCTTATCTTGAAAGTCCTTGGCTACAGCGTCCGCCAAGGGCTGCAACGCAGTGGAACCAACGGCCACGATTTTCCCCGACGTGGTACTCGTTTGTGTTGACCCTTTAGCCGTACTGGACTTTGTGGATGCACTCTGACTCCCGCAGCCGGCCAGCAGACCAGCAACTGTCAGCGCGATCGCACTGATTAAAATACCCTTTTTCATTCTTCACACCTCATTGAGTTATTGTGTCATTTCTTAACAACTCTCAGTGTACAGGGTGTACTTCACGATATGTCCCGGTTTCAGTAAACAGCGTGTAAATTCGGCATAAAATTGTAAACACACCGTAAATTGGCGAATGTTCGGCAAAAGTTGTCATTGACAGCGGCCGCTGGATTCGGTATGCTGAACACAATTTAAGAACCTTTAACTGAGTCCAGAGAGGCTTAGAAGGTCGCGGTGCGCCGCACACAGACAGATCGACTAGGGTCGCCTTCTATCCACAACTGGGTAGCGGGCGACTTTTTTGTTTGCGCCCTGCTCTGTGTTAACGCCGCCAGCCGGACCTGGGTCCAATTTAAGAAAAGAAGGCAACCCATCAATGTTTATGAACTTTGTATCTGCCCACCAGGTTTCCCCCGCCGACGCGATGACGCTGATCGACCGCGCCGAGGCGTTCAAGAATGGCACCCCGGTGCCCGAACACGGCCCCGTGTATGCTGCTAATTTGTTTTTTGAGAATAGCACCCGGACCCACACCAGCTTTGAAATGGCGGAGCGCAAACTGGGGCTGACGGTCATTCCTTTTGACCCGGCCCACTCGTCAGTGAGCAAGGGCGAGACCTTGAGCGACACGATCAAGACCTTGGCGGCCATCGGTGTGAACATCGCTGTCATGCGCCACCCCGCCGACGCCTACTACGAACCGCTGCTGGCTGCCAGCCCGACCTTGGCCATCGTCAACGCCGGCGACGGCGCTGGTCAGCATCCGTCGCAGATGATGCTGGACCTGATGACCATCCACGAGGAATTCGGCAGTTTTGCCGGCTTGAATGTCGGCATCGTCGGCGACCTGAGCCATTCCCGGGTCGCTCATTCCGACGCCGAGATGCTGACGAAGCTGGGGGCCAACGTCTTTTTCTCCGGTCCGGAGAAATATTTCTCACCGGAATACAAGCAATTTGGCCCGTTCCTGCCCCTTGCTGAACTCGTCAAGAGAGTCAACGTACTCAACGTGCTGCGGGTCCAACTGGAACGCTTCAACAGCGGCGAGACCGCTGAGTTCTCCCGCGCCGACTACCACGCCAAATACGGTATCACCGATGCCCTGGCCGCCACCATGAAGCCCCGGGCGATCATCATGCACCCAGCGCCGGTCAACCGCGACGTGGAACTCGCCTCCGACCTGGTAGAAGCCCCGCAATCCCGAATTTTCATGCAGATGCACAACGGCGTCTACATGCGCATGGCGATGCTCGAAGCCGTCATGCAGGCTCGCCAATTCGGTGCTGTCCCTGCCTCACAAGCCGCAACCGTAAGGAGATAACGATGACCAGCCAAGACTTAATGATCAAAAACGCCCATGTCGTCGGACCGGAAACTTTCAATGGTGATATTCGCATTCAAAATGGCCGAATCACCGCCATCGGCACGGATCTGCCAGTGGCCGCTGGCACACCCGTTTATGATGCTGCTGGCCGCACCGTACTGCCCGGCTTAGTCGATGTGCATGTCCACTTCCGCGATCCCGGCCAAACGGCTAAAGAAACCATCGCCACCGGCAGCAAAGCCGCGGCCCATGGCGGCTTCACCACCGTGGTCGCCATGCCCAACGTGACCCCGGTGCCGGATAACGCCGCCGACCTTGCCGCGCTGTTGGCTAAAAATAAGCAGGCCGGAGTCGTCCACGTCCATCAATGGGCCCCGATCACGGATGCCCTGCGCAGCGACCGCTTGGTGGATTTTGAGCAGTTCAAAAAAATGGGTGTGCTCGGTTTTTCTAATGACGGCGTCGGCGTGCAGCATGCCGCCACGATGATGGCCGCCATGGCTGGCGTCCACGCCGCCGGAGCGCCGCTGGCCGCCCACATCGAGGATGAAAGCCTGCGGGGGGATGGCGTAATGAATGCTGGGCCTGTCGCCGATAAACTCGGACTGCCCGGCATGTCTAACCAGACTGAATCCAGTCAGCTCGCCCGGGACCTAGACCTCGCCGCCGCGACTGGCGTGCACTACCATGCCTGTCACATTTCGACTCGCCAAAGTGTTGACCTGATTCGCCAAGCCAAGGCGGCCGGCGTGCATGTCACGGCAGAAGTCACGCCCCACCACTTATTATTGGAAGATACCGACATCACCGGGGATGATCCGAATTTCAAAATGAATCCGCCCCTGCGCAGCCACGCTGACCGGCAGGCCATCGTCCAAGGGCTGCTGGACGGTACCCTGGATATGGTCGCCACGGATCACGCGCCCCATACCCTGGCGGATAAAGGCGGCACAATGAGAACTGCCGCCTTCGGGATCGTCGGTCTGGAAACCGCCTTTGCCCTGCTCTACACCCGCTTCGTGCGCAGCGACCGGATGAGTCTGCCGGAGCTGGTGGCGCGCATGAGCACCATTCCGGCTGCCGCGTTTAATCTGCCCGCCGGCCACATCCAAATCGGTGCGCCAGCGGACTTGACGATCATGGACTTAGATACACCCTATCAAATCGACAGCAGCACCTGGTTCTCCAAGGGCGTCAATTCACCTTTCATCGGCGAAACGGTTTACGGCCGCACCCAAGCCACCATCGTTGCCGGCCGCCTGGTTTATGATCAACAGAAAGAAGGTCACTAATTCAATGGCACGCGATTTAGTATTAGCCGACGGCACCGTATTCACCGGCGAAGCTCTAGGCGCCGACATCGAACACATCGGCGAATTGGTTTTCAATACCGGCATGAGCGGGTACCAAGAGACCCTCACGGACCAGAGCTACAACGGCCAGATCATCGTCTTCACGTATCCCCTGATCGGCAACGCCGGCATCAACCGGGATGACTTCGAAACCATCACCCCCACCGTCCAAGGCGTTGTCGTCCGGGAGGCCGCCACAGTCACCGGTAACTGGCGGTCAGAAATGACCCTGGATGAGTATTTGAAAGAAGTCGGCGTTCCTGGCATTCAGGGCGTGGATACCCGCGCGCTGACCAAGAAGATCCGGACTGCCGGCACCATGAAGGCCATGCTGGTGGACCACGCCGACAGCGCGGCCCTGGCCCGTTTGCAAACCACCCAGCTGCCCACCAACCAAGTCAGCACCAGCGCGACCCCGATGCCCTTCCCCGTACCCGGCACCGGCAAGAAAGTGGTCGTTGTAGACTTCGGGTTCAAGCAAAGTATTCTGCGGGAACTGACCAAACGCGATTGCAACGTCATCGTCGTACCGCCCACCACCACCGCCGCCCAGATCGCGCACCTGGATCCCGACGGCGTGATGCTGTCCAACGGTCCCGGCGATCCCAAGAGCGTCGACTACGCCCTGCCGATGATTCGCGAGATTGAACAAAAAATGCCGCTCTTCGGTATTTGTCTCGGTCACCAGCTCTTTGCCCTGGCCAACGGCGCCGATACCTTCAAAATGAAGTTCGGCCACCGCGGATTCAACCATCCAGTGCGGGAAATTGCCACCGGCCGGATCGATTTCACCAGTCAGAACCACGGCTACGCGGTGTCACCAGACTCCATTGACCAAACTCGGCTGCTGATCACCCACGAAGAAATCAACGACCACACGGTGGAAGGACTGCGGCACAAAGAATACGCCGCCTTTTCTGTCCAATTCCACCCAGATGCCAACCCTGGCCCCCATGATGCCAACCATCTCTTCGATGACTTCATGGATATGATGACCACATTCCAGCAGCAAAGAAAGGAAGTCGCCACCCATGCCTAAACGGCAAGATATTCACAAGATTCTCGTCATTGGTTCCGGCCCAATCATCATCGGCCAGGCCGCCGAGTTCGATTACTCCGGCACCCAAGCCTGTCTCGCCCTGCGGGAAGAAGGTTACGAAGTCGTGCTGGTCAACTCCAACCCGGCCACGATCATGACGGATAAAGAAATCGCCGATCAAGTTTATATCGAACCGTTGACCGTGGAATTTCTATCACGCATCCTGCGCAAAGAATTGCCCGATGCGATCCTGCCCACCCTGGGCGGCCAAATTGGTCTGAATCTGGCCATGGAATTATCGAAAACCGGCATTCTGGATGCCCTGCACATCGAACTGCTGGGCACCAAACTCTCCGCCATTGATCAAGCCGAAGACCGCGAGAAATTCAAAGAATTGATGCAAAACCTGGGCGAACCGATCCCCGAATCCCACATTGCGACTACTATGGACGAATCCTATCAGGTCGCCCACCAAATCGGTTATCCCGTCATCATCCGTCCCGCCTTCACCATGGGCGGTACCGGCGGGGGCATTGCCCATAACGATGAGGAACTGGCAACGATCGCCGAAAACGGCCTGAGTCTGAGCCCCGTGACCCAAATTTTGATCGAACAATCCATCGCCGGCTTCAAGGAAATCGAATTCGAAGTGATGCGCGACGCGGCCGATAACGCCATGGTCGTGTGCAACATGGAAAACTTCGACCCGGTGGGTGTGCATACCGGCGATTCCGTCGTTTTCGCCCCGGTGCAGACGCTGACCGATAAGGAAGTCCAAATGCTGCGGGATGCCTCGCTGCGCATCATCCGGGCCCTTAAAATCGAAGGCGGCTGCAACGTGCAGCTGGCACTGGACCCGAATTCTTTCCAATACTACATCATTGAAGTTAATCCCCGGGTGTCCCGTTCCAGTGCCTTGGCCTCCAAGGCCACCGGCTATCCCATTGCCAAAATGGCGGCTAAAATCGCCGTCGGTTTGCACTTGGACGAGATCAAGAACCCCATCACCCAATCCACTTATGCTGAATTCGAACCGATGCTGGACTACGTCGTCTGCAAGATTCCCCGCTTCCCGTTTGATAAATTCGAAAACGGCGACCGCACCCTCGGCACCCAGATGAAAGCCACCGGCGAAGTGATGGCCATTGGCCGCAACGTGGAAGAAAGCCTGCTGAAAGCCACCCGCTCCCTGGAAGTCGGTGCGATCCATCTATATCGCGAAAAATACCGGCACATTAGTGAACAGGATCTGTCAGACCATATCATCACCCCGACAGACGAACGGCTTTTCTATCTGGCCGAAGCCTTCCGGCGGGATTACAGCGTCCCGGAAGTGGCTGAACTGTCCCACATCAACCCGTTCTTTCTGGCCAAGATCCAACATATCGTCCAGCTGGAAAATGATCTGCGCGACCATGTCCAGGATGTCCAAGTGCTGCACCAGGCCAAGCGCAACGGCTTTGCGGATGAAACTATCGCCCAGTTATGGCATACGGATATGGATACTGTACGTCAGCTGCGGGTGACCAACAAAATGCTGCCGGTATACAAAATGGTCGACACATGTGCTGGCGAATTTGCCTCCACAACGCCGTATTTCTACAGCACCTATGAACAGGAAACCGAAAGCAGCCGCAGCGCCCAGCCCAGTATTCTGGTCATCGGCAGCGGTCCAATTCGAATCGGCCAAGGCGTGGAATTCGATTACGCCACCGTCCACTCCGTCAAGGCTATTCAGCGCGCCGGTTACGAAGCAATCATCATGAACAGCAACCCCGAGACCGTATCGACCGACTTTTCAATTTCTGATAAGCTCTACTTTGAACCCTTAACCCTGGAGGATGTGCTGAACGTCATTGATGTCGAAAAGCCCCTGGGCGTCATCGTTCAATTCGGCGGGCAAACAGCAATCAATCTGGCTGAACCGCTGGCTGCCCATGGCGTTAAGATCCTCGGCACGCAAGTGGCTGACCTGAACCGGGCTGAAGACCGTGATCTCTTCGATGCGGTCATCAAGCAACTGGAAATCCCCCAACCGGTGGGCGGCACTGCCACCACCAAGGATGAAGCGTTGGCTGTCGCGGAACGGGTCAGCTACCCCGTCCTGGTCCGACCCTCCTACGTGCTGGGCGGCCGGGCGATGGAGATCGTCCACGACGCTGGCGAACTGGCTCACTACATTGATGAGGCCGTCGCCGTTTCCCACGATCACCCCGTCCTGGTGGATCAATATCTGGTCGGTCGGGAATGCGAAGTCGACGCCCTGTGCGACGGCGACCATGTCGTGATTCCCGGAATCATGGAACACATCGAACGTGCCGGAGTCCATTCCGGCGATTCCATGGCCGTATACCCCAGCCAGCATTTCGATCAGCACATTATTGACCAAATCACCACCTACACGACGGAGCTCGCTCGGTCGCTGAAGTGCATCGGTATCATGAATGTGCAATTCATTGTCCATGATCATCAGGTTTATGTCATCGAAGTCAACCCCCGGGCCAGCCGGACCGTTCCTTTCCTCAGCAAAGTGACGAATATTGCCATGGCCCAAGTCGCCACCCGGGCCATTCTCGGTCAGTCACTCATTGACCAAGGATACACGCCGGGTTTGCAGCCGCACCACGGCGAAATCCACGTCAAGGCACCCGTCTTCAGCTTTAATAAGCTGAACCATGTCGACAGCCTGCTCGGACCGGAAATGAAGTCCACCGGCGAAGTCATGGGCAGCGACACAACACTGGCTAAAGCACTGTACAAAGCCTTCGAAGCCAGCCACACCCACCTCCCCGCCTTTGGTACGGTATTGCTGACCGTTAAAGACAGCGATAAGGCAGAAGTCATCAAACTGGCCCACCGTTTCCACGAAGTCGGTTACCAGATTGCCGCCACGACCGGCACCGCAAAAGCGCTGAAAGAAGCCGGCATCCGGGTGATCCCAATGGCTAAAGTGTCTGAACCAAAGAGTGAAAAAAATGCCCGGGCAGACGCCGGCAAAGTACCGGATGACATTCTGGACGCCATTGCCGCGCATCGCCTGCAACTGGTGATCAACACCATGACCCTGGACCGCACAAGTACCAGCGACGGCTTCCGCATCCGCGAGACCGCCATCCAACATGGCGTCCCCCTGATGACCAGCCTGGACACCGCTGGTGCCATTCTGAAGGTCCTGGAGGCCCAAAGCTTTGCCACCCAGCCAATCTAACAGCTTGTTTGTTAAACACGTCTCCTGCGCTCGCAGGGGACTTTTTTGGTGCAAAAAAAGGCCCTCCGATTGCACGCGGAGGACCGTCTGTCTATTCTCTCTGGGGAGGGAAAATATTAGGGAAATTGCATTGCGCCAGGCTAGGGGTCCTGGCACGATTAAATATAGCACCATGTGGACTTTATGTCTATACCCTAATTAGATTTTCGCTAAAAAATGTCGCCCTTCCGCTTAATTACGCGACGCCTGATGCCCCGGCCAGACCAGCAGCCCAAGCGCTGCCGCCCCGATCAGTACGAAAACAATCGTCGCCAGCCAGTTGCCGTTAGCCCCCATGGCAAACGCCAAGGTAGCAAACAAGTCCGTTACCGTTAGGATAATACCGGACTGTTGGAGCTTGGTGAGGGTGTGGAAAGTATCTTTGAAGCCCGCCGCGAGCAGCAGCGCACCGGCGAATGAAGCGAGGCCGAAGATGATGTGGCCGATGATTAAGGGGTTGAGCATGTGGAGGTCCTCCTTTGAATGGAAAATGCAAGTTGTAGTGGAAACGCTGACTGTAATTATAAAGGATAAACAATACCGATACAACGCCAAGCGTCTGTTGGGTATGCTTATGCTATATTACTGCTCTTACTGACTACCAGTATACCTTTGATTTGCTGCAGATCGCTCCCCAGGTCCGCAGCAAATAACGTGCAGCCGTGGCGGAAGCTAAATCATAAAGTCATACCATTGCCGCTGTTCTACATTTTTCCAGCGGTATTGGTATCGTTTCCTTTTTCGTGAGATAATCACCTTATCCGATAGGAGATGATTTAGATGGACAACCAGTTGAACATACATTTTGATGTTGATGGCGAGCGCGCATTCAAAATTGCAGTTTTGCGTGCGCTTGAAACCATTGACTTAGGTTCAACGGAGCAAAACCTGATTAGCGCAAAGCCGGAAGAATTTGGTGATTTAGCTGCCAAGCTGTACACAGCAAAATTTGCCGAAACACTTGCTCCTTTAATCAAGGAAGAAGTCACCAATTCGCTCTATGCCAACATTGACCATCAAGTCGCTAAGCATGTGGGGTTTGATTCAACGACTTATCAGTTTTAGTAACGGCCTTTCCCGTGATTAACTGGCGAATTTTCATCGTGTGTTTTACAGTCGCCTAATTGGCTTGAACTGCCATTTCAATAATTAAAGCAGATTAACTCAGCAACCCTTTACCAGAGTTCTGAGATAATCTGCCTTTTCATGCACCAATAATCCGGCGAATCGTCTTGAGGACCTTGGTGCAAGCCGTATCAGCACATTTTTGACTGTGGACTACGATCCGTTTTCTGTGCAAGATTTGTGCACAGTCATCGTACTTCGATCAAATCCAGACAAAAACAAAACCCCCGAAACGCCGGTATAAAGGCATTTCAGGGGTTCAAGTAAACTCAGTTCGAGTCAATTACGGAGAGCGAGGGATTGTAATGTACGCTCCAATCGCAGTGATACCGGTGTTTTCAAAAAAACTGTGTAGTAATTGTGTAGTGGGACAATTTCCCACAAAAAAGCCCCGGCATTTCTGCCGAGGTGTAGTTAATCTGATTGTCAGTCTGGGGGGAATGACTAATCATGAGGTGTCGGGAAGGGAGTCCCGACGTCTAAAATATAACACCAGTTGTTCCCCTTGTCTATCAAGAAAAAATGGGTTTCCAGAATTTCTCCTGGAAACCTTGCATGGGGAAAGAAAAAGATGCATTGGGGGTAACATGTCTCCCAACTCCCTTATAGTAGCATTCACTGATAAGCTTGTCTATGCCATGCCAATACAAAAGCCTCACCGAAGTGAGGCCGAAAGGCGGTCAGGCGCTCGTCCCCGTGACAGCACCTGGAACCATTTTAATTGTATCATGTGTTGACCATTATGGGTATACGCATAATGGGCTTGATGGTACAAAAAAGCCCGAGGCCTAAGCCCCAGGGGTGTTCTTAACTAGAACATGCAGATGAAAATGGTTTCGATGTCAATATAAGATGCCCTTCTCAGCTCAGCAATACCACAACAGAACTGTTCAAATCACAATTGAAATATTAAATTTAGGGGGTTTCGCTTGAATAATTTGCCGCTCTCGGCTATTCTGAGAATGTGAGTGATAGCTGTTCGCCGTCCTGAGTCTTCCCCCGTCTGCGGAAGGCTTTTTTTGCGCAAAAAAAGTGCGAACAACTTTCATGTGAGTGATAGCTGTTCGCACCTGTGATACTACCGATCCAGCGACGTCAAGATCATGTCCATGATTTTCTCAAAGACGCCTTCCGGCATCTGATCCACATATTTCGCATGACGTGCGGTAAAGTCGTACGAATTAATGTGCTCAGTCTCGGCAAATCCATCTACCTCCATCGAATCGGGTAGCTTCACATGCACTGGAAATCCATTATCCGTATGAGTAATGGGAATGCATGTGGTGACATGGGTCAACCGGTTTTTAACTCCCGTTGAAATGACCAGAAACGGCCGATAGTTCTTCTGCTCGTGTCCGAGTTGGGCAAGATCTTCAGAATTTGGATTTGGATCGAATTTCCAAATCTCCCCCTGTTGGGGTGTCCGTTTTTCTATCACGAGTTATCGTGACCTCCTTCAGTTGCAGATTTGTCATTACCCATGCAAGGTTCATAGATCTGGTCTCGATGCGATTCATAGGTAATGGAAGGATTAAAATAACTCGTGTTCAACAGTGCCCGCTGCTCGATTCTCAAAACCACCGAGAGCTTTTTGCTGATCTTCCCATTCTTTCAAGTCAAAGTTTTTGAAATAATCGGCATACTGAACCTTTGGTGAAATTTTTTTGAGTGTCAATGTCCCCTCCTTGTCCACTTTGATATTCAGCTTAACGGTCTCGAAATTTTCAATTCCCATTTGTCGAATAATGTTCAGTGGAAGCCGAACTCCCTGTGAGTTCCCCCACTTCGAAATCTTGACCTCCATAGCACGTCAATCCCCTTTCAAATTCGATTACCACAATTAAGTATATCCATTGTATATCCTAAAGTCAATTGTTCGCACAAAAAAATGGGGCATTTTTTGTGCTCTTTAATCGTTGCTATAAAGCCGTTTCTGATTTTTTTGTGTAGTAATTGTGTAGTGGGACAATTTCCCACAAAAAAAGCCCCGGAATTTCTGCCAGGGTTTGGTTGGTATGATCGTCGCATCTGGGGGAAGGATGATCATGGGATGTCAGGAGAGGATTCCCGACCCACGCAATATACCACCGATTGTGTCTCATGTCTATCCCCCCCAAAAAGGCTTCCAGAGTTCGGTCTGGAAGCCCTCGGTAATTATTGAGGAAAACTTGAGCCAGGGTGAATGGAGCCCTGGTAAAAGTCATATTACCATTTATCAAGAAAATTGTCTATGCCATGCCAATGCAAAAGCCTCACCGAAGTGAGGCCGAAAGGTATTCTGTTGCCGTACCCAATTATGGCACAATACAATCGGTTTCATTATATCACTTTGGCCATTATGGGTATACACATAATAGGCTTGATGGCACAAAAAAAGCCCGAGGCTTTTGCCTCGGGTTTTCTGCTACAATTCGATGTTCACTTTGCTGGCATCAACGTACCCACCAATGTTGACATAATTCCCGTCCTTGCTTACACCAACGACTTTCCAGCGGCTGCCTTTGGGCAGATACTGGATACCTGCTTGATTAGGCTTGGGCTGAGCTTGCGTGTATGCGTCGTCAGCGGTTACTCGGGCCACGGTGCCTGACCAGTCTCCAGCTGCGCCCTTGTTGATCTTTACTACCGCATCCCCTGGGTCGATCCAGCCGCCCACGTTAAGCCGACCCTTGTTGACGTCTACTACGACCCAAGATGTGCCATAAGGCAGGCGTTTAATCACCTTGCCGGTGTTGTCCCACAAGGCCGCCCCATTTGGGTTAGTGATCCAAGCCACGCCGTAGGCAGTGACTGGTGCCAAGCCAGTCAACTTGCTCAAATCCATATCGGTATCATCTCCTTGATCTGCTTCTTGCGCACCGGCATACCGATACGCATAAAAATAGGGACACCCATCGGCGGCCCAGTATGCGTCATGATTGTTGATGCTGACACCATTGTGTGCGTAGTTGCAGTGGATAATGTTGTCGTGGTCAACAAAGATACCCGTGTGACCACCAGCACCTGCACTGTCGCCAATCTTGCCCCAGATAAACACGTCGCCGCGCTGGGCATTCCAGTCGCTGTTATCTGCTACCCGTTGCCAGCCGTTAGCTAACAGCCAATTGTGCATGGATTCGGTGTTGAGCACCCAGCCAGCACTGGGCATACCGCCAGCACGAAGTGCCGCGTAAACAGCGCCTGAGCAGTCAGCTGTGCCATCTGTGCCAACGCGACTGCCATCCATGCTGTAAGTGACCCCAGCCTTTTGCAGCTTGTACATGTAATTGATTGCGGCATCAATGCTGAACGACATTACTGTCAGCTCCATTCGTAGTGGTGTCCGCGGCAGAGCCGTCTGGCAGAGTGTCCTTGACCAGCTGGCCCTGTCCATTGGCTTGCAGCGGTTCAGCTGGTACCGGATCGGGTACGGCATCTTTGGCTGGTTTACTGTAAGTGAGTGCCTGGGCACTGTCGGTAACGCCAGCTGTCGTAGGATCCGTCACCACTCCGAGAATAGCCAGCACGGCGAATACTGCATTAATCACACCAGTCAGCTCCTTGCCCAGGCTCGCAAAGTCCCAGTTATAGCCAAAAACCGCAGCGACCGCTTGCCCGACCAATAAAATAGCTGGCACCAAGGCCAGCCAAAACTTCACGCTCAAAAAACGTACTTTCCAATTAATCTTCATTCTCTTTTTCCTCCTTAATTCCTGCATGGTCTTCCAGACGGGTAATTCGTTCCGAGTGGCTGCCGAGTTCTTTGTCATGTTCCTTAATACGCCCATTGATCGACGCAAGTGTTTGCTCGTGGACCTTGAGCTGTTGCCCAATCTGCTCGGACAAACGCTGAATGTCCTCACGCAGCGGGTCCAGAGCAATTTTCTTAAACAGCCAGCTGCCAGCACTCACCAGCACCCCAAGGGCAGTCAGTGTTTCAGCCCATTCAGCAATCGACAGACCTAAAATAATGTGCATTATCTGCCTCCAATCTATGCTGCCGGTGCCACATAATCCTCGCCAGTTGCTTGCTTGTACTGGTCAGCGGTAATTTCACCCGTTTGTACGAATAGCTGCATCGTGGGCTTGTCGAACAACCCCATCTTGTAATACATCAACACAAATCTGTCCATGTTTATGCCTCCTTAGTGGTAGTGGTTGCTGCTGGATTAGTTAATGCCGCAGCTTGCTTCTGCAATCCTGCCAGTGTGCTTTTGATCATTGTGAACTGGACCATGAGCAGTGCAGCGTTTGCTTGCAGAGCTGTAATGGCCGCAGTGGTTGGGTCAATTTGAGAATCGATCCATTCGCCCGTCTGCCAGTCATATTTTGCAATTTTGCCTTGCAATTCGGCTGGGATCGGGTCCGTTGTTTTCGGGTATTCTACCGGTACATACTGGGGGACATAATCAATATGATAAAAGTTGCCATCCTGCTGCTGAACCGGATAGGTCACGAAGATCTGTTTATACGTGTCTGTTTCTGCCATTTTTATTCTCCTTTATCCTGCGTAAATTCCTACTACAGTTACTGGACTGCCAACGTTGCCCATGGGGTCTATACAGCTGATCTGCAAAACCTTTTCGCCACTAGAATCGGAAAACAAAAGATCAAACGATACTGTACCATCAATGTATTCTTCAAAGTCGCTAGTTGGCACGGGAAAAACAATGCAGCCGTTTTTTATACTAATAGTTGTCCCGTTCATTTCTGCCGTTGCACTGGTAATATATTTATCAAGTTTGATCACAATTGACTTTGTCCCAGCCGGGATGTCAACATAAATATAATCATCAAACCCCTTGGTTGTCTTTGGTCCTGAAAATAGTGCGACCACATCACGATATATTACTTTTCCACCGTACCAAGCACTAGCAATTTTTTTGCCACCAAAGTACAGTGACTTGATTTTTTTGCTACCATAGTAAATTGGCATTAGCTTGCCTCCGGTACAAGGTAAAGGACGGTAGTGTTTTTGGAAGAATCACTAGATGCTGTCGTTTCATCAGCCACAGGTACAATCTTGGCATCCACGCGTGCTTGGACCTGTGTTGGGGTCTGATAGGTGTTTGCAGCATCGGTGGACTTTAAGTAAGGCGTTAGGTCAGGTGTCGTGCCATCCTTGCCAGCAGGGCCGGTAGCACCTTTTAGTGATGCTAAATAGTCGGCTTCTGTACCGGTGTTGCCAGCGTCCAGCCATACTTGGTAAGCAGATTTTCCGGCAGGACCAGCGGGACCAGTAGCGCCAGTATTGCCAGTATCGCCTTTTGCACCAGGTGCACCAGTGGCGCCTATCAACGATGCCAAATAATCTGATTCCGATCCTGTGTGGCCGGCGTCCAACCACACTTGATAAGCTGATCGGCCATCATCACCCTTGGGCCCTTGTAGCTCACCACCATCGGTCCAAGCGTCGTTTTCCCAGATGTACAGGTGACCGGCTACTAGATAGGTATCGCCGGCTGTGTTACCAGTGGCCGATAGCTTATCGACAGAATCAGCTGAACCCTTGAGCTGAATACCCGTGCCGGTATCACCTTTGATGCCTTTGATATTGCCGCGCAATACCCACTTACCGTTTACCGCTTGATACAAACCGTCGTTGCTGTCGATGACTAATGTGCCGTCTGGCTCCGTAGTCATATCACCGGCGGTAATTGCTGTATCAGAGAGGGTAATGCTTAACCCGTCTTTTCCATCTGTTCCATCCTTACCTGGTGCGCCTTTGTACTTTGGGTTGGTCTGAATGTCATTAGCTAATGTTTGTGCTGCTTGTGCTGCTGCATTAGCTGCCGCTGCAGCGATGTTAGCGCCGGATGTGGCATTGTCCAGCGTTTGCTGGGCACTATTGACGATGCCTTGAAGCTGAGCTTTGATGCCATCTAGTCCGCTGATGTAGTCGCTATTGTCGATCACGCCAGAAATATCCTTCTCAACCACGATTGGGATGTTCTGCGTGCTGTCGACTAGTGTCCCATCTGAGTTATAGATTTCGAACCAGCCTATTCCTTTTGCAGCAAACACTTGGCTGTGAACTGGATATGTGACGACACCAGTTGTTGGGTCCTTGGCTATAGTCACATTGTCATCAGATACCGATTTCCCACCGGCTTTAGCATCCTTGAATCTGACCGACAGGCCTGTCAAATCATACGGTGCCCCATTATAGTCAGATAACTGAGCCGTTAAACTCATCCCTCGCTCACTTTGCCGCAGGTGCAGCGTCTGCTGGCTGTTCGTTCGCTTGTCCATTGTCAGTGTCAGGTTTGGCAGTGTCATTCACATTACCTTCTTTCTGCTTGAGCTGATCCTTCAGAATCTGGTTGGCTTGGCTCAACTCGTCTACTTTCTGCTGAAGGATGCCAATCTGCGCCGCCATGCCAGCCATGTGATTAGCCAGCGTGCGTGTTGCGTAACTCATCGTGTTATCCATGATCCATCCCATTCTTTTCTAGCAAATAGTGTAAGTTTTTGACATCAATCAGCTGCAGTGATTCTCCTTGAATTTTTAATGAGGTCGGTCCTAAGGCACTGGTCGCTGACCCATTGGTAATGGAAAAACCATTTGCATAAGACATCACAGCGTAATTGCTTTTACTTTTATTCTCACTCCTAATAAAAACATCTCCGTCTACCGTGCCGCCGTCAATTTCTCCACCTTTAATCACAGTACCAGTCAGTGTGTTACTGGTAATATAATTAGCTCCGATGGTTCCGTCAGCAGAAACGACAGATGTTGTCTTGCCAGTATTAGGATTGGTGAAAACTAGACCACCTCCGCCTACGCTACCGACTTGCGTGCCACTGCCATTGTAGAAAGTGACATCGTTGCTGTTGTAGTGAACGATGCTGCTCAATTGGTTGGCCTCTGCAACTTGCCCACCAACATAGTCTTTGAAACTGTTGATGTATTGGTCGATTGTTTGTTTGAACTGGTTTTCCCATTCTGTCTGCTGCTCGGCAGTCTTAGCATCGCCAGCCTTAAACGCTGCATTAGTTGAATCTACTGCCTGTTTCCAAGCCAGATCCATATCATCCACGGCATCACTGTTTTTCTGAGCCGCCGTGCTAGCCTTGTCTTCTGCCTTCTTGACCCAAGCTTGCAGGTCATCTGTCGTTGTCAGCGGCCGATTGCCAATGGTCACCTGGGTATTCTGCTGCAGCAGTGTGTCATAAATAACATCAGTGACTTCGGCTTTGATGTTGAGGTTGATTTCTGGCAAATAAACAGTCACCACGTCGTAGCAACGGACGCTTGCCAGGTTTTGGTAATGCCCTTGCAGCTCATCGTAATCGATGGTTAGCGTGATCTGCGGCTTGCCAATATTATTGTCTCGGATATAGGCTTGGGTGATTGACCGAAGGTCATCCACATTGTCGATGTTGTAACTGCTTGCATCGAAATTGACGATGCGCTGATGCTCGTATTGCTGACCATCTGGCATCGGTACGGCAATGTATTTTTCCGGCAAGGTTACCGTGACTTCAGTGGCTTCTGCAGTCATGTCATCAGCAGAACCGCTGGGATCCACATCGGTGTTGTTGTCGAACGTCAAGTAATCAGCTGCCAGCCATTCGTTTGTGCCGATGTTGTACCAAGTAGCCCCACCGGCTGTTCCTTGGCCATAGATCGTGACCTGATTGCCTGTGGTGTACTGCTTGACCCGAGTATTCCACGTGCCTGGTGAATTGTAGCTCCACACTGTGTCGGACGTGTCGCTGCTCGTGTCACTACTGCTGCTGTCGCCACCAACTGACTTGGGTTCCACATCATTGGCGGCCGAAAAATCCATGTATTGACCATCGATCCATTGGCTGCCGCCAAGGTCGTACCATGTACTGCTGCCGCCACCAGACGCTTCACCATAAATTTGCCAGCGAGTGCCAGAACTAATCATGCGGGTGATCGAGCCATTGAAGCTGGGGCGGTTCCACAATGCAATCTTGCCAGAATCCACCTTGGCTGTGCCAATCCCGCGTACCTTTTGGTAGGCATAGTCTTTAGCTTTGTCCAGCGCGACATATTGAGCACTGACCCATTGATTACCACCCAAGTTGTACCAAGTTTGGCCTGATTCGTCAGTGGCTTTGCCGTATGCATTCCACGCCGATCCATTAGCCATATAACTACCCGTCACATGACGACCAGCCCATGGACTGTCCCAAATTGCCACCTTGCCAGGGCCTACGTAATTGACTGTAATTACGCCATCATATTTTGAAATGACGCCTGGTTTGTCAGCCAGACCAGCTGCGATTGTGCCCTTGCCTGTGGCCTTGTTGCCCACGGTGCTGGGGAACTGTCCTGTTTGGCCTTTATCAAATGACAGATAGTTGCCATCGACCCACTGCTTACCGCCCAAGTTGTACCAAGTGTGGTCATTGACTGTGCCAGATTCAGCATAGCTATAAATTTTGAACCGTGAGCCATTGGTCAGCGTCTTGCCAGTCGCCACTTGCCCTTTGAATGGAGTGTCGAACACGGGCAATCCGCCTGTGCCGGCATACTGGATCATTGCCGTACCATCCAGTGCAATGACATTACTGTCGTCGCCAGTACCGGTCTGGCCAGGCGTATATTTACTGATTGGCCGCACAGCAGTATATACGTTCTCAGTGGTGTCTGTGTTCTGCAGTGACTTCAAATGTTTGCCATACTTGATAACGATACCGGTATCCCGCCCGACATTCTTTTCAAAGTGCCATTCGTAGTTGTCAAACCACCATTCGGCATTGTAAAGAGACGTAAAGCTGGGATTTTTACTGTCGCGGCCGAAAAGAAGTGACTGTGCGCTGTCGACCTCGGTCGAGTCCCAGTTTACGACGGCAACGTCTGTGATTGACGTAACCATTTGAATGTCAACGGGTTCGGCTAAATCGGCTAAGAATGAGCCCCATAATTGCTGTGGGCTGGCATTTGCGATTGACAGATCAGCAGCCAGCACATTACCAAATAAGTCACCGCCAACATGGGCGGCTAAAACCGTGATTTGTTGCTCTGTATCGCTCCAATCGGTGGAAACAGAATAGATGCGGAACATCTGCCTCTTCCATGCATCCCCCGCGTCGGCCAGCAAAATACGATCTTGCCGTAATAATTCGATGGCGCGCTCTGAATATTTGGCAATCATGGTTAACTGTGGCGCGTTATCGTACTTCGATTCAACTACGCAACTCAATACGTCGGGCACATGGCCCATCCCCATTGTGTCTGTGTTATCCGAACTGTGTTCATAAACCAACGGATTGGTCAGATCAGCGTCCGCCATCTTGGCATCACCTCCAATGTAATATTTGTAAGTGTTCCAAACGTGTTTTTGCCAGTAGCAAAAACTGGAAAGGCATAATTGTCGAACTGTACCATGCTCGGTTGATAATTGTTGGCAGCGTCGTAAACCTCTTCAGTGTCTGAATCAACATACAGGTCGCCATTAAGCCCCAGAAAATTATATGTGACGCCGTTCAGCACGAAGCTGCCATTGCCAGTGCCCTTAACGTGCCATAGCGGCTTAGCATCATACAGCCGTACATTGTTGATGACCAGCCCATCGCCCACTGCCTGGTATTTATCGCTGCCAGTCTCATAGGCATAGGGAATAAGCGAGAACGTCACAGAAAAAGAAATTGCAGTCCTTGCTTGAACTGCAAACTCTGAAATGGTGGTCGGAACTGCCATGTAGTAATAATCTGGAGAAGCGTCAATAATCAATTTTTTGTAATTCGTTGGATCAATAGGAAACAGCCACTGACTAACATCACGGGATAACTGAGCCACCTCCAATAATGGGGTAGCTGTCTGCTTTTGAAAGCCAAATACTTGTGAGATGTTGTCATATCTCCCGTTGGGGCTAATAGATGCAGCGGAATAGCCTGGTATTTGCGTCAACGTGGATGAATAATTTGCACCGCCCCACTGGTTGTCTCCATAAATCATCGTTAGCCCAAGTCCTTGTGAAGATTCTCCCTGCCATGTAATACCAGCGCTTTGCTCGTTAATCATCACAACCCTCCAGTCCGAGATGCACTCGCAGTAATTTGATGGGAATATGGACCCAAGGCAGAAGCTAGAGCGCGTAATACTTGATTTGTATTAATCTGCGGCTTACTGTCCGTCTCTGTCATTTTCGGTGTGATCAATGTGATCAAGTATTGGAGTAATACGTTGTTTTTGCCCATTTCATCGAGCAGCTTGTTTTGAGATGCTGCATCTCCCGATGTATTGATCGTATTTTGAGCCACAATACTTTTTGCCATCGTCAACGCCGTTGCATTGGCAGGAATATCCTTGCCCCCTGCATATTGCGGGATTCCCTTAAACATCTTGGCGGTCAAACCTGCAGGTGTCACTGTTGCATGCTTGTGCAACGGCAAAATGACGTTTCGCCCACGAGGGATAAACGATCCAAGCACCGGATCATTGATCCATTCACGGAACACCGGCCCCTTTTGGTCGTTGACAATGGCATTACCACCTACAAAGTCATCGTCACCACCGGCACGTTTATGTTTAGTTTCGGTGATGGTCGTTTTGTGGGTAGTAATATAGATATCAGACACTTTCCGAATTGGAATTTGCTTGATCGTATCCCGAATTCCTGCTGCCTTTGCTTGTGACCCGTGACCATTCAGATTGACATCTGGTTTCCGGTTGGGTATGCCCTTAATCGCTCTGTGAATACCTTCAGCCTTGGATTTCGAATCATGCCCGTTGACGTTAATGTCCGGTTTTCGGTTAGGAACGTTCTTGATCGCATTCGCCACACTGCTAATGGTCTCAATCGAGTCCTTCGGGTCCACCTTAATGGTTACTTTACCGCCAGCTTTGGTCTTGGTGTTTTTAATCTTTGAATCGGCCTGGGCCGTGTTTGCGTCCACGGGGATTGTCGGTTTCGTCTTGGTGAATGGATTAGCTGTACTGGTGATTTTTTGAATTGTGTTATCAAATGGCTGAGTGTCTGCATCCACCGGCTTTTTTGCCGTTGTTTTGCTAAATGCTGCCGCAGAAGTGCTAGCTTGACTAAGGCCTTGGTCAAAATTGGTCTTATCCGCCCCAATTTGTTTCCAAAGCTCTGCAGCAGCAAAATTTTTACCTGATTGTGCTGCATTTTGTAACTCACTCATAAACTGTGAATCATTCATCAGCACTCGTTTTTCGGTATCTGGAAGTTTTTGCCAACTGCCATATTTAATAATTAAATCAGCCAACCCTGCGGTGCCTTTGGTCGTGACAATAGCGTACTGTTCTTTAGCATCGAGCTTTTGCCAAACGCCCATTTTATCTAGTGCGTCAACAAATGACCCAACACCTTTTGTAGTGATCATGGCTTCCTGGTCCTTGATATTCAAGCTGTTCCAAATTCCGGCTTGATATACCGCATCAGCGAGTTCTTTGCCTCCCTTAGCAGAAATAATGGCTTCCTGTTGTTTAAAGGTAAGCGTGTTCCACTTGTTGTTGGTTTCCAATACTTGAACCATTGTGGCATCTGCATTGCTACGAATCATGGCGTACTTATCTGACCACGGCAGGCGCTCCCATCGTCCACTCTCAATTGCAGCAATTCCAATCTCAGCTCGTGCGTTGCTGGAAATCTTTGCATGTTTTGCAGCAAAAACAAGCTTTTTCCATCCGGAATCTGTTTTTGCTGTGTCATCCAGTACCTTTTGTAAATTTGTGTGTACTTCACCAGTTTTCGGATTTAAAACAATCGAGTTCCAAGTATCACCGGCTTTTTTTGCAGTATTAGACATCTTTGAAGCTGTGTCCGCAATGATGTTGAGTGATTGGGTCGTGTCACCAGAAGTAGCTCTGATTGCTTCCTTGACTTGTCCCATTGAAACGCCCATTGTCTTGAACGAACGCTCGATTTGACCGCTACTGTCACCTTCTGCTTTCATAACTTTGTACAAATTGGCAACCATTTGATTAGTTAGTTGAGCATGGTCAGAGTCCAATAATTGGATAGCTGTTGCGTACTTATCGACCGAAATCTTTCCGTTGTCGTACAGATCCTTAATAACTTTCTTTTGCCGGTCGTAGGCTTGATTTTCCTTGTCGAGTCCTTTAGAAAGTGAATCATAAGAATCAAATAGCTGGTCTTTGTTCATCCCTTTAATATCGCCATTAAGGGTTCGTAGTATGGTACACTTTTTTGCTGAAGACAAATTCAGAGTCTGGACTTCCAGATCATTCATCTTCTTTTGGCTGTTTAAAACGTACTGCGCTTCGTCACTGGTTAAGTTGCGATTTTCTTTGCTGGCTTTAACTCGAATTGTGTTAATGTTCCTGGCAATTTGCTCGGCTTGTTTTGCGGCAGCAGTGTTGGCTTTTTTCTGTTCATTGATACCGCCTTGAAGATCTTGACGTACATCTGAGGGCAAGCTATTTAATGAACTTTGCAGCTGCGCATTTGTGTCTTTTGCAGACTGATGAATAGTTCGATACATATTTGCAAAGGCATCGGAAGCCTGTTTAGCGCTGGACTTAGCGGATGACGAAAACCCGCTCATTGCCTCTGATGCTTCCGCATTGAAATTCTTGAACTTAGTCAATGAATTATCAGCGGTACGCCCCACACTGGTACCCCAGTTATCTGTTTCAACAGAATTCTCGTAAGCCTGTTTGCCCCATGCTTCCCATGCTACTGCCCCTACAGTGACTGCGCCGGCGAGTGCAACCAATCCAAGGCCTAACGGGGTCATAGCAGTACCCAATGCGCCAGTTTCTCCGGCTGCCACGGTTAGTTTCCCGGCTAACCCACCAAACAGGCCGCCAGATCGTTCAGCGGCACCACCAGTCTTCGTCAAAGTACCAATGACATTACCACCAGCATCGGTTAACTGAGCCATGACATCTTTAGTGGCTGTTGATTTCGCACTCAGGCCAGCTAGTTTTGCGATTAAGCCAATCAATCCGTTCTTTATTTGGCCTGACACCAGATTAAATCTACCGACCAAACTCAGTACTGGCCCCATAGCTGCGGCCAGCAGGCCCCACTTGACAATATTCTGTTGCATTTGGGGATTAAGCTGGCTAAACCACTTGACTGCATCTGTAGCGTCTTTGATCAGTGGCTGTACACTGGGCAATACTCTTTGAGCAATTGTCATACCCAAGTTTTCAACATTTTGCCGCAGTACTTTAATCTGGTTTTGCGCAGACTTTAGGTTCTTCTCGGACAGGCTACCGACGTAATTCTTTTTCTCGGCCTTGTCAACTTGACTGTTCAATGCTGCAAGCTGCTTACTATTCTGTGCCAGAATAATATCAGCTTGTTGACCGGTTGTCCCGAACAGGGTGTTAAATACGGCCGCTTTTTTGGTGGCGCTCATGGACTTCGTGTGCTGATTAAGCACATCCATTACTGTACTTAAATTTTTCAGTTGTCCATTAGACTGAACAATGTCTGACTTCTTGATCCCTAAAGATGCAAGAACGTCCTTTTTTGTACCGATGTTTTTAACGGCGGTGTTCAATGACACAATGACTTTACGCAAACCAGTACCGGCCTTGTCTGCTTCTAACCCGTTGTTCGAAAGAACACCTAGCGCGGAAGCTGTTTCAGAAAGCGTAAAATGCGCTTGATGTGCTGTTGCACCGACATAGGACATCCCAACACCCAGCTGCTGGAAGTCTGTTGCCGTTAGGTCAGCCGCATAAGCGAGCTCATTGACAGCCGTTTTTGTGTTTCTAGTCATTGTCGCGGTGCTGTTAGACTTCATGCCAAATGATTCAAGTGTTGACGATGCAACAGAAACGACATCGTTAAAGTCGTCACCAGACGCAAGTGCTCCTTGCAGTTCTGTCTTCATAGCCGCAATTGCTTGCTTTGACGTATAACCACGCCGTACCAGTTCCTCATACCCGGCGGAAATTTTTTCGACTGATACGCCGTAATGATCAGAGTATTTAACGGCATCGGATTGCATCTGGTTAACACCGCTCATTGCCTCTTTAGCTGACTCACCGCCAGTGGTCAATAAGTTTTTGATAACCGTCATTTGGTTCTGGAACTTAATGGCTTTGGCAGTCGCAGCCGCGAATGCGGCGGCAATAGGCACAGTAATGCCGGTAGTCATCTTGTCGCCAATAGACTTCATACGGTTACCAATGGCGATCTGTGCAGTGCCAAGCTTGTTAATTGCGCCGGTAACACCAGTAGTTCTTACGCTCATTTCAGCTTCGGCTTGAGCAGTTTGAATGTATGATTTAGTGAGGCTAGCAAGGTGTGCTTGTTCTTTCTCGAAATTAGCAGCCAAGCGTGCCGAGTTTTGAGAAAGCTTGCCTGTGCTCGATAATGATTCATCGTATTTCTTCTTAGCCTTTGCAACAACATTGGCTTGATCAGATATTTCGTGAGCAAGCCCGCGTTCCTTGGCTGACAACGAATCTACTTTTCGCCCGAATGCATCATAGAAAGCAACCTCAGCCTTCATCTGCGAATCAAAGTACTTGAGCTGAGACTTCGCATTCTTTAAGCCATCACCGAACTTTGAACTGTCCAGACCCAGCTCGATCATCATTTGGCCTAATGGTTCTGACAATTAAATTCCTCCTTTCTACATCGATTTAATGAAGTCAGCCAGAGAAACAGAACCTTTCTCTGAGCTTTCGTCAGATAGCAAAACAGCCTGGAGCGTTTCCCAGTCTGTCTGCATAATGTCATTAATCGTGAATCCCGGTACATTAGACACAATAGAACGAATCATTTTGTAGATCTGATTCAGCGCTTCTCGCTTACCGATTCGCTCGTTTCCGCTTTTTTTGGGTCGATCCCGAACAATTGCTGGTTAAAGGTGTTGAACACCCGGTTGAAGTCCCAGGAAGCAATGCCATTGAGGATTTTTTCTTTAGTTAGATTTTTGTCCTTAAAACACGATGCCATGAACTCGGCGTTCTTTTCCATCCATCCCGCTTCGTCCAAATCAGGAAAGTTTTCTGGCGTAAGCTTTAAACCTTCAATCAATTTAGAAGTCGGCACAAATGCCTCTTGAAAATGCTCGATGTCGCCGTTTGCATTACGTAAATCGATTTTTAACACGCTTTTCCCTCCATATACGTACGCCGCCCAGCCTTACTGTACTGTCCTATTTCGATGGCGACGCCTAATCATTATTCTTCGGTTACGGTTACAGATGCTGCAGCAGTCTTATCGCCGTCATGCGTTGTAGCGGTAATAGTAGTAGAACCAGCAGAAACACCAGTTACAACACCACTTGAGCTGACAGTGGCGACTCCTGTACTGCTAGATACATAACTAACAGTCTTGTCCGTTGCATCTTCTGGGCTGACTGTTGCCGTTAACGCTGCGGTTGCTCCAACTTTAACGCTAACTGTTGCCGGTGCCAGAGTTACCCCAGACACCGTTACGCTTTTGGGGTCGCCTTCAACACCTGCGCTTTCAAAGTACTAATAGCGTCTGCATCTGAGCCAATGTACTTAGCCACATACTCACCCTTTTGATCACCTTCATCAGGCGATCCAGCCGCCGTAAATGTGTAGCTGTCTCCATCAGGTGCTTTCTTATCTGCAGGGTCTTGCGTGTTCAGTGTTTCTTTATCCTTTGCAAACTTGCCACGGAAGAAGCCAAGATACGCGCTATCACCAGCTAAATTTTCCGATTCCAAGAGGACAGCACAATACGGTGGATTCGTATCATTGCCAACATAAGTGATGCCGGAATCAACCGTCTTTTGCCCGAGAATAGTTGCTTCTTCTGCCGCGGGCATGTCAATCAGTGTAAAGTCTACGGATACTTCCCCAACGCCCTCTTGAGAAATCCAATATTCAATATCAGACGCGGCAACTTTTAATGCAGTGCTAGCTAATCCAGAAATTTCGGCAGTAATCGTGCCGCCTTTATTGGGATCTCCTTGAATAATGATTGGATCACCCTTAGGCGTCCCGGTGCCATCAAACGGCTGGATTGTCATGCGTGGAAAATGTACTAAAGTCATAGTTGACTCCCTTCTAATAATCAGCGTCGTAAAGCGCTGTAATCGTGCGATAACGTCGTGCGTCGGCGTATCGTTTTGTGTCACTAAAAAACTCGTCAAGCCCTTCCGATAATTGGAAGAATCCTAACGAGTACATGTGCTTTTTGATTGCTTGTTGTATCTGCTTGCACAGCATACGATTACCGGATTGCACATCAATCTGGTAAGTTAGCTGCTGCGCTAGTTCTTTATCACTGGCCCCAAAAGCAGCCACCGGAGGCGCCAACGGCTTAATTACGACAAACGTCTCACCATCACCAGCCTCCGGATAGTCGTAATACTTGATTGGATACGGGGATACTGCGGGATCACCGCGAATTTCTGTATAAATGGTGTTCAACATATCTTTCATTTGAGCAACTTCCTCAATTCATTGGCTTCCAGTTCCTTAATTTTTGGCTGCATGTTGTCATAAGCAGCACGAATCTTGCCAGAGCCACGTGGCGTATACGTATGCCCATTGCGGGTGTATCCAAACTCATTCAAATGGACCAACCGCCAACGTTGTTTTGAACCATCACCCGACCAGCCAATGCGGATGTTTCGAACACCGCCACGCAATCGAGCTTTACCAGCCACAACCTCATTGATAGTTGCTCCAGTATCTCGATAACCGGCTACTGCATTTTTGATTTCAACTGCTGCATATCGGCCGGCCGTGTTCAACGCTGAATTAACAAATTGGCTGACACGGCGCTCATTGAATTTTGTGTTGAGCTTATTAATAACCTCTTCGATGCCCTTTGTATCGAGAGTGACAGTCATTGTTTCACCCCCAGAACAAGAGTAACAAACCGATTATGCTCAAAATCATGGCGGATCTCTTCAATTTCCCACTCAGGCACATCTTGATAACGCACATCGTCAATTTTGGCCGTCATTTTGTTAGTCGGCACGAACTCGCCCTTGGTATCACGGATAATTACCGTAACGCCTAAGTCGACATCATGACCATCCAGCACAACTTTGTCTTTATTGCTTGGCGCGTAAGCGTCACAAAGGCAATAAAAAACCTCTTTTGGCTTGATGTCGGTTGGCTCCGGGGAATCACCAACAGATTGTGAAAAGAAATGAATTGGAATTCGCAGATTCCCAGCGCTTACCTTGGGCGGTGAGTATTCAAAGGTCGGTCGGTTCGTCATCGCTGGTCTCCTTCCCATATGCTTGTAAACTCAAGCCAATAATCGTTGATAGGAAGTTGTCTTCAAAAAATTCAGCCTGATCATTGTAAACATATCTAGTGCGTTCAATGACAAGCTCTTTGAATTGGTTATTGGTGATGTCAGACACTCCAGTCATGCGATTAACTGCATCGTACGAGGCCTGTAGCATGTTTTTAAGCTCAGCATCTTCTGACGAGTGGTAAATGCTCATTCGAGCTTTAAATTCTGTCAAAAGCGATTCAACCTGATCATCATTCATCTGGTGTCACCCCCGCAAGTTTCTGTAAATCTGCCTTTAATGCATTGCTTGGGTAACTGATTCCCTTTGAATCGAGGTATGACTTAAGCTGTGCAACGGTGGAGCTGCTGTCTACCCCCGCTTCAACGGGGGATACTATTCCCCCGATCCACCAGCTGCAGCATTCGGATCAGTGATATTCAGTGCATAGACAAGTGCGGCATTACTATTTGCTGGCGCACCATAGAAGAACTGCTTAGCAGTGAACAGGATTGCGTCCTGAATGGCCAACGTTTGGTTAAAGTCAGAGATGTTCAACCCACCAGCCATGTATGCGTCATAACGTCCCTTAACAAAGGCAACAACCTTACCGTCTGGAACATACTGAGATTCAACAATCTGAATGCCGTAGGGCAGTGCATATACCCATTGGCCGTTGACGTTTTGCATCGTCATTGCTCGTTCAAAGTCAAGCGAAGCACCTGGTTGTACAACCAGAATTGTATTTCCACGTGCAACTACAGGCTTGCCGTTTGCTTTCTTAGACAGAGCCTTGATGATGTTCATCAATTCAAATTTAACCACGTCAGCGTCCTTGAGGGTAACAGTGCCGGCATCAGTTTTAACTGGATAAGTTGTCACACCATTTGCTGTGGCACCCTTTGACGGGTCACGATCAAGCCCAATTGGCTTGCTGTTACCGTCACCATCGACAAAGGCGGACTCAGAGGCTGCCGCAAAAGCTTCGGTAATTTGAGTAGTAACATAGGTACGTACCCAGGATGGCCCAAAGGTGCCCAGATCATTGGGCAGCACAACAAAAGCCGTCAGCTTACTCATTTCTGCTTCCACAGGCGTGAATGTAGCATCAAGCTGTCCTTGAATATCACCGAAAATCTTGCCCCATACAGCGGCACCCGTAGCATCAGACTTCCAGATTTTCAGCCGTACACCGTTATTCTGCAAACCAATTGCTTGCAGCAGCGGGTGGTTGGTAGTCAGATCTTCGAAAATCTTGTCCACAGTTTCTTCTGGAATCAATTGATCGTTCTTGAACCCGGTATCTGTAGAAATATCATTGAAGAATTTGACTTCCTTCTGAGTCATCTTCGTGTTGCCAGTGTTGGCCGCGATAATACCGTCAATTTCCTCTTGGGTCTTATTTTTAAGCTTCTCTTGGAAGTCGTTAAGATCAGTGGACAGTGCGTCCATCATTTCACCGAACGCCTTGCCCTGAGCTTCGGCATCGCCACCGCCTTTGACGATGTCTGCAAATGCCTTTTGCTTTTCCGCAAAGGTGTTGAGATTCTTAAAGCTCATAGTCATATTTTTATGACTCCTTTCGTATTAGAAAAGGAACCCCGCAAAATTGCTTTGCTTAGGTTCCTTCTTGTCGTTGTCGTGCAAATAAGGATTCAACTTTTCAGCGAGCAGTTTAACAATTTCGTCAGAATCAACGTTAACAACTGCGCTTGGCTTCTGATTTTTTAACTTTTGATAATCCTTAAGCGCATCAACGATTTCTTTCGTTAGCATTGTTTTTGGCCCTGCCACCAAAGAGGGCTGCTCATCAAACATGATTTCGTCAACGAACCCAAGCTCTTTGGCCTGTTCAGCTGACATGTAAGTTTCGTCAGTCATCAGTTTAAGCATTTCATCCGGTGTCTTACCTGTTCGAGAAGCATAAAGATTAGCAAATTGCTGGTCTTGCATGCTCAACACGTCTTTGAACTTGTCCATGTCGCCTGTGTTACCAGAAACACCAGAGGCTGATACACGGTGAATCATGAATGTAGCCGTCGGTGCCATCATAATCTTGTCAGCTGACAGTGCTACTACTGTAGCTGCAGATGCTGCCTGACCGATAATCTTAGCCGTTACAGTTCCGGGATAGTCTTTCAAAAGCGTCGCAATTGAGCTTCCTGCGGTAACCAATCCACCTGGACTATCAATTTCGACTACAACGTCTGAATTATCAGTCGGAAGCATTTCGCGGATCGCGTTCGGAGATACTAAATCCAGTCCCCACGACTTCATGACACTCGCAGTCTCATCATCAACAAGCTGAGTGTTAATTGGAATTACTGTCGTCATTATTATCACCTCCCTTCGTTGCTTCCTCATAGTTCTTTGTGATGTAATATTTCTGGCCGCTTCCGTCTGGAATTGGATCATCGCCAAACCAGCTTCGCACAGTGTCACGATTGTATACACCGCTTGATACTAGCTTGTCTATTGCATCGCTAAGATTAAGAGCATTAGGCTTATTCAGTCCCCAAACGGTGACCTTATCTTGAGCATATGAAGACTGGCTTACAGCCTTGGCATTTAACTCATCCTCAATTTTTTGATTAAGAGGAGCAATGCAAAAATTCAATAGTTCTTGTTGATTCTGGTCAACTTCAGCCTGTGCGCCATGAAGCAATGCAGGCGGAATTCCCAGAATCTCAGCAACGCTGTCAACTGCCTCTTTACGTGCAGCAGTAATGTCAGAAAATGCCTGATCTGCACCACTATACTGGCTCGAAACTTCGTCGTACTTAATGCCCTTTTGTAAAGGCACAATCGCAATGTCGTTGTCTCTGAATGCACTAAAGAGCTTATCAATAAATTTCTGAGCTGGATTCTCTTTCTTATTGCCATTCGCATCATCTTTAGGCGTTTGGCTATCAAAACTTGTAACGCCTGAGAAATCCACCGTTGCTCTTAGCTGCTTGTTACGCATGGCAAAACTAATCATGCGGCTGAACAAATTAGCGTAGTCTGACAGCAGCTGATTTGTGTATGTGGTTAGGTTGTCGTTGTTGTATTTGATAAACAAAACGTCATCCATTCCAAACACACGCTGAAACTGATAGTCATTGACCACCACCCCAGAAAACGTATCAGGATATACCGCCTTAACATTGTGAACATAGCTGTCAGCAATCAGTAGGTCGCCTGTATCGTCTTGAACGACCAACACTTCATTATCTGTGATTAGTTTAAAGATCAGTTCCTGCCAAAAGCTCGTCGCTGTTTGATTATAGTTTGGCCGGACATTTAGCTTGTAATAAAGCGAAGCGTTTTTAGTTTTGAACTCGGACTGAGAAACCGTTCTGGCTAAAAAAGAAGCACACGTATTTAATGCATACTGTTTCAGGTAAACTTGCGTCTGCTGCCCGCCAATTAAATCGAGATCATAGGCAAAGCTGGCATCTTTTCGTTGATTAAACAGATCAAATAAGTTTAAGTTCACGTTTTCACCTCATTTCAGAAGTCGAGGTCATTCAAAAACGCCAGCGATTCGCTGACGTCCACATCGGATAATTCATTTGCTCGGTACAACGTATACTCAAAAGCCTTAAAACCATCTGTCTTGCGACGGGTTTCCTCTTTCTTCTCGTAAGACTTGTTTCCGTTTGCTTTGTTGACCTTAACCAACACATTTTGCGTGTTCCAGCGAAGCATTGGATTGTCTCCCCAAACAAATCTGTGGCGCGGAAACCCATCGTCGATAATCGATGCGAGCAACCCGTCGATCGAAGTAGGATTGTAAATAATATCCACATCGAAGCCGCCGTCTTCAAACATTTTTCGCATGATTTGGGCTCGGTAATTATCCATGACCACCTTTTTGATGTTGAATCGCTGAGCCATCTGTTGCATCCATTCCAGCGCATGTTTCGGGTCCATCAACGGCTCATCGATGACTTCAACCAGGCCGCTACGTTCCCAGTCGTGCAGAGGAATATTGATTCGCTGATTAGGTGTGGCAATCCGTTCCTTGCGACTGTATGCGTAATATTTGTCACAGAAGCCTTTTCGCGCCCATTGCTTTTCGATGGTCACCAGCTTGTCCTTATAACGAACGGTAACGGCGGCAGCAATGAAATCTCGTACACTGGCGAAATCCACAGCTCCAATCGCTTCTCGGCCATCAATATCTTTGGGAATCGGCTGATTGGTCGCTAAAATCTCTTCCCAGGGCGCCACGTTACTGTTCATCGCCTGGCTGGGATAATCCATCCTTTTGGTCAAAAACTCTTCACGGCCGCTTGGCGCCTCCACCAATGCGTCGTAGTCTTTTTTAATCTGCCGGTATAACGTTTTGCCGTATGTGGACAAGGGCTTGACGATCATTGGCACTGACTTTTCCCACATCCTGGGGTTGTCTATTTCGTCCTCACTGTCAATCTTGCAAATCCATGGGAACAGAAAATCAGGTGCGGCTTTTCCTTTCAAAACACTCTCGGCTTGTTTCTTTTTGGTATCGATGAACCCATCGCGAACGTATCCATCGGTCCCAATGAAGAAAACACGAGGGTTGGTCTTCTTGCCAAGGCCAGACAAGTGCACTTTGACATTGGAATCGTCTTGGTATTCGTGGATCTCGTCAAAAATCACGAACCCGTCTCGCAAACCATCCTTGGTATTACCATTTGACGTCCGATATTTCAGCGTCGAGTTTGTCCGACGTGACTTAATCTGGGCGTTTGTCGCGTAAAACGCGCGGCCAAGCGTTGGACTACTGTCCACTACGTCTTTAATTTCGGATACTGATGTCTTCGCCTGTTCTTCTGAATTAGCAACGATAGATCCGTTATATCCACGAACTCCATTGAACTCCGAAATCAAAAATGTGCCGAGCGCAGAGATTAGCCCATTTTTACCGGACCCACGGCCCATCATCCACAAAAAGTCTTCATAATAATTGGTCCCGTCTTCGTGGTACAAAAAAACGAACGCAATCAAGAACTTTTGGAACGGCTGAAGTTTGAAAAACCACTTCTCACTGAACTTAATGCAGTTCTCAATCTGTTCGTTGTCAAAATGCAGTGTGTCGTCAGATAGCACAGACTTTTTTAGATAATCAACAAGCTGAATACGCTCCCTATTAAACAGCAAGTGTCCTTCTTCATAATTATTGATGTAATCATCAACATACTTATTATGAATCAAAGCAGATCATCAGGATCATATCCCGTACCCTTTCCATCAATGCCAGGCGGAGCGGACAATCCCATGTCCTTGCCAAGCGAAATTAGACTTGCATTGATCTTGTTCATATCAGCCAAAGCAGGATTAGATTTAGTGAAATGCTGACTGCCATTCTCAATTTCAATAATTGGCTGCTTGATTGCTTCTTTTTGAAGCTTGTAGAACATGTCAACCATTGAAACATATCTGTCCACCTTCTCAGTTTCAATTGGATTAGTCTTGTCTATCTGAGACAAGAGCCTGTTTTTAAGCTTATCTAGCTTGTCCATGGATTATCACTTCCCATTTTTGGTATATGGTACCCCCCCCCTCGCGCGAAAAAAACGAAACATTTTTGCGGAAGACGAGCCTGTCCACCGGTCCCCGAATTTCAAAATGGCATTGAATTTTTTGACCCGGGGGGTCTGTTATTTTACCATCTCTCATCGCTGGCATACGGATTTTTGGGTCTCCCCAAACGTTTGTAATTGAATCGTCCGTGTCGCTTGTTGTGACAGTCGTGGCAGAGTGTGCGCAGATTGTCTGGATCAAGTGCAAGATCTGGCCGTTCTTCGAGTGTCTTGATGTGATCAATCTCCAATGTCATGTCATTGCCAGTAGTCACGCGCCCTTCCGCTTTGCACCATTGGCATTCATAGTGGTCACGTTCAAGAACCTGTTCGCGCAATGCTTTCCATTCGGCTGAACGATAGAAGTGTGCACGACCAGTGTGGCTGTGAACATCTCCCGTATAAGATGTGTTAGTCATGCCCATCACTCCTCATGCAATTCGATGAAGGTTGCCAGTCCGATAATCAACACCAGCATAGCAATCAGCACTATTAGCGGCATGAATACTAACAGCCAACTCCATGCGATCAAGCCGAATAGCTTGGCCAGCACGAATATCAGTGTGAGCAGTAATAAAAAATTGCACATGCTATTCCTCCTTCGCTCTACTGTTTGAACATCTCGTTACTAAACATGTTACCCTCAGCAATGCCAACACGCTTGTCACCATCAAGGTATTCAATCTTGTATTGGTTCTGGTTGCCGTTCTCAAGCACTTGATCCCGTGTGTGCCAGATCAGGCTTACACTCACAAGCGCGTTATTTGGCAGACTGTCTACTTGCTTGCCATCAATCCAGACATGCGGCGCATCTTTAATGCCATCGAATTCGATACGAACATGCGGAGTGCTTTCACGCTGCGATGACTGCTCCCGCTTTTGCTGATATTTGCTCAGTGCTTTGTACATCCCTGCAATGAACGATTCACTGAATACATGACGAACAGGCAGCTCAGCACATTCGATATTGGTAGACATTTCAGCCTTGATCTCTTCAAGCCTATCCAAGATCGGCTTAGCATCAACGTTAATCGTAGTGCTAAAACCTTTGACTGGATCGTCAACCGGCTTGAATCTCTTGTCGAACTCTTCCTGATCCATGACATCAACCGCTTCAGGATATTTGCTATCGTCTTGGCTAATTTCACATACGATAATCGATCCACGTTTGACAGTCTGTACCTCATCGATTTTCATGCCAACTTTAGTAGCCCATCTACCATCATCCGCATAACACCCAGTAATGCCTAACCAGATGCCGGCTTTCTCTGCTTCCTTGCCTACAAATTTTCCAATATCTTCACAGTCTTCTGGAACCTTAATTGCAATGTATTCATTTGGTCGTTTCACTACTTTAAACATGTTTATCCCTCCGTGTATTGTTTGATCTTGTCAACCCGCAAGTCTGACCAATAGTCAATTGGCTTGCTGCCCTCAAATATGTAAACTGCTGGCATGGATTGGACGCCTCCAGCTTTGAGTGCCTTAATATCGTCCGCAGTGGCCGTCACGGCCTTGGTGTGCATTGCTTTTGATAATTGCCGCACCGTCTGCCGGCACTTCATGCAACCGGGTTTCGTGTACACAATTGCTTGCATCTGCTTCCGTCCTTTTAGCCATTTCTCTAGTTCAGCGTCCGCCTTAACATATTCAGGCGGCTCATAGCCGTACTTGGAATGGATCATCTTGGGCATGAAACCACCTCCATCACAAAACAAAAAGACGTCCGGAGACGTCTTACGCAAACATTGATTTTTTAGCCCACGACCGAGTTCAGGCGGTCTTCGCTTCCTTTCGAAAGTTTGGTGGGCTTATGCAATCGGCGGGAATCGAACCCGCACAATCTAGTTTTTTCGCCAGATGCTCTACCATTGACGCTACGATTGCACTGCCACGCTCGCCATATGGGTCATCGCATGGCTTTTTTGCCCTCAGGTATGAACACATCGATTGCAAGAAGGAGTGAGCCATACCACATCCTTTATATAGAATTTGAGGGCAATGCGGCGACCGGGAATCGAACCCGGCTTTCAACCACTCGCCGCGCCAATCAATGAAAGGAGGTTGCATAGAAGAAAGCTTTCGCAGGCTGTCCTTCAAATTGGCACAATACAATAATACATCGATTTTTGAGCTAAAAGTTCCGGACTTTTTCCGGAAAACTTCCGGTGTTTTTAACTGCTCCGATAAACTATCAATTGACCGTAGTCAGGTAGCGGTGGACATAATTCTGCAAAGGCGATCAGTGCCTGATTCTTAGCATCACCATAGGCGCTGTGTTCCAGGCCAACCTGCTTCATAGTGTACGAATCAGTATGACCATCTAGGTAACGTGTTTTCAGTATTTTACGATCCATATCATTTGGCAGATTAGCAATAGTGCGCTCACACGCTGATACATACACAACAAAATATACATGCCTTATCATAGCGTTTTCCATACCATTTTCAGCACTGTGATTTGGCGGCATACAATCAATCTGTGGGCTGTGGAGAGTTGGTCTAGTAGCCAGTTCTAGCCTTTTGTAATGTGGATAATCCTGTAATAGCTGCTTGGCATTGCGGATGGTTTCAGACTGATCAAAACGGCTAAAATAGCTTGGAAAGCGCATGCACGCCACTCCTTTTGTGTTATACTGTATTTATCACTTGTTAGTGCACGTAGCTGTGCATGGAAGACCGCTTATGCACGGCCTTTTTTTGTTACCTAAGTGAATTGATCAGCGAGTAAACC
>ERZ507021.64-NODE-64-length-89864-cov-11.0164_pt1 | contig 89864 bp, 85 predicted proteins | sample MGYA00512877_ERZ507021 | MGnify/ENA metagenome assembly ERZ507021 | reverse complement strand
GAAAAGTGGGGAAAAGCCTTGTAAAACTGGGATTTCAGATACAAAAAAAGACGTCTGTTGACGTCCATTGATGTTCTTATGGTGCCGAAGGCCGGACTCGAACCGGCACACCCGAAGGCGGTTGATTTTGAATCAACTGCGTCTACCAATTCCGCCACTCCGGCACTGAAGTGTGTTTGGAAAACAGGCTCATTATACTTGCGTGAGGAACCCTCGCAACAATTATTGTTGGTTTTCAGTTTGATTGGCGAAAAAAAGTGCATTTACCTTATCGTTCTTCTATGAATGGGGCAAACTTGTAACATTCATCTATCGATAAGCAACATTGAATTTAACAAGTCTCAATCCCTAAGTCTCTTAGCACACTGACTTCATTTATTTGTGCATAATGGATTATCTTCTGTTGTCATCGTTATAACTGAGCAGTAGATAAAATCGATATATTAAATTATATATAACGAGATATAAAAAAAGGATCAAAACTGGGTTAGTGTTTTGATCCGACGGTACTGCAATTTAAGGGCTTAATTTTATTTTTATGACTATCGTTATTTTTTTAATGTCACTGCCCTTTTCTTCCCTGGTGTAAGGAAGAATTTTTATTTTAAATAGAGTGTTATATTTAATATATATTGTTATTTAAAATAGATAGCCTCTAACTATTTCTTTACTATATAGTTAATAAATAGCTTTATTTGCCTATCTATTGATTTGCTTACTGTTATTTAAACTATTTTTATTTTTTAAGATAATAATACTTAGTTAAATAAAAGTCTTATCTTTAAATAAAAAGCCCTCTATTAAAATAGATTTATTTATACTGATGATTAATTCATTATTATTTTATTACAGCGACGTTTTACTCTCTTTTTATTTATTCGCTTTCCTTTCATCTTGTTATGTTTTATTTCTCTTTGACCATTTTCCCTTGTTAATTTTGTTAATACGTCTTTACTCGCATTTAGTGTTTAGCTGTCGGTTTGATGAGATTATATTAAGTTTTCTTTGTATGTTTCACAACAATTAAAGTATTACAAAGTATAACACGTAGAGTGAGTATCTTTACAAAAAACTTGAAAATGGATAATTTAAATATATATTTAGAATATAAAACCAGAAACCAATTAATTTAAAGAATATAAATTCATTAATTAACATTTACTTGATAAACAACTGTTAACCGAATAATAAAGAAAAGCTAATAATAAAGTAAAAATAGGCAAAATTTAGGGGGGATTGTAACACCTTTGTAATACTTTCCTGTTTTTTTCACCCTTTTTATGTACAAAAAATAACCAATAATAAGATTTTTATGATGTCCTTCACAAAAAATCTCTTTGTAGAAGTCCTTCAGCCTATTTTACATCAACTTTTCATTAACCCACTATTGCTCTGATAGACATTCTTATTTCTGATAATATAATCAAAATTTGGTTTAAATCTGCTATAAAGGGGATGGTATGGGTATTGTTAGCTGGATCATGGCCGGTATTTTTATTGGGCTTGTTTTAGGTGCTGTACTAAAAATGATAAATAAAAACAAAAAGTAACGCGATAAAACAATCATCCATTTATGTTATGGCTGATTTATTTTGTTCTCTTTTCTTTCACCTTACTCGTTATGTTGATCATAAAATGAAAAAACATCTCCTAAAATATCTCCTCATTCCTGTTGCACTACTTACGCTCAATGCCTGTAGTCAACGAGCAACGGTAACGCCAACGTTACCCGCTAAGTTTAATCAACATAATGTGCCTGAATTGTCACAATGGCCAACCACCTTATCACCAAAGGCGAATAATAGTCGGGAGATTTTTGATAAGTATGCTCAGCAGATTTATCAAAAGAGTAACCCTCAAGGGATGGTGATTGTCATGATTAACAATACGCAATCTCTTAATCGTGCTTTTGGTACTACAAGCCCCGATAGCCGTCAAACCCCGTCAATGAACTCATTAATACGTATTGCTTCTATTACTAAATTAATGACGAGTGAAGTGATGTTAAAATTACAAGATGATGGCAAGTTGTTGGTTACTGATCCTCTGCAAAAATATAGTTATTATGGTGTCGATATTCCATTAGTGAACAATCAATCTCCTATTCGTCTTTATCATTTAGCTACCCATACCAGTGGTTTTCCTCGTGAACAACCCGGCGGAAAATGGGGTAGACCGGTTTTTATTTGGCCAACCCATGGCGATCGCTGGAACTGGCTAAAAAAAGCCTCTTTAACAACACCGGCGGGACAATCTGCCTCTTATTCTAATCTGGCTTATGATTTATTAGCAGATGCATTAGTGAAAGCCTCTGGTAAAAACTATCCTCAACTATTAAAACAGTATGTGACACAACCTGCGGGAATGCGTGATACCACGTTAACGCCAAATAGCACACAATGTCAGCGATTATTAATTGGTTATAGACCCAGCCCTTGTTCTGAGACTATCGCCGCCGCCGGAAGTGGGGGTGTTTATTCTACGCCTGCAGATATGCAACGTTGGATGCAAGGCTTTTTAAACTCAAATAATACGATGAGAAAAGCGACGGCCAGTAAAGAGCAGTCTATTTATTTTCCGCGCCAACGACTATCTTCTATTGAAGGGATGGATGTTGCAGGGCGAGCGGATGGCATTGGCTTAGGATGGGTTTATATGGCGCCTGCCAATGGTGTGCCTGCTATTTACCAAAAAACCGGCGGTGGCGGTGGTTTTAATACCTATATGGCAACCATTCCTGAATTAAATATCGGTGTTTTTGTTGTCATCACCCGTAAAGCTAATGGCACCAAGTTTAGTGAAGTGACTCGAGGTACAAATGCCCTTGTGCGTGCTTTAGCACAAAGTTTTTAAACGAAATAATCAACTTATAGACCGATAAAAAAGCGCCTTGATTGTTGAAGGCGCTTTTTCTTTAAGCATTGTTAATCGTTAATACTACTTAGCGATTACGCCTCATTAATAACCATAAACTTAATACTAAAAAGAGCATACCAGGAACTAAGGCTGCCACTACGGCAGGAATGCCATATACCAAACTTAATCGGCCTGAGACTTCATTCACAATATAGAACAGAAAACCAAAGGCTATTCCTGTTACCACACGCAGCCCCATAGGTACAGTACGTAATGGGCCAAAAATAAATGACAGCGCCATTAGCATCATCACTGCAACAGAAATAGGCGCAAAGATTTTTTTCCAGAAGTTCAGCTCATAGTTGGCTGATTCTTGCCCACTCTGTTTGAGGTATTTTACATATTGATATAAGCCACTTATGGATAAGGCATCTGGATCTAATGCCACAACACTCAGTTTTTCAGGTGTTAAGCGAGTCTGCCACTCTAAAGATACCTGTTTTTTACCCGTAATTTTTTGTGGCGAAGTAAGATCAGATTGCTCAACTTGTTTCAGTAACCACACTTTTTTATCTGGATCATAAGTGGCACTGGATGCATAACGCACAGTTTCAAGTTTTCGATTATTATCGAAATTATACAGCGTAATGCCTTGCATCTCATTTTGGCTTTTAATACGGTTAATATAGATAAATTGATTACCATCTTTAGCCCACATTCCACGGTTAGTGGACACTAAAGAGTTACCCATGATCTTTTCTGCACGGTAATTACGTGCATATTGTTCACCTTGCGGTGCCCCCCACTCGCCAATTAATACCGTTAACAGTACTAATGGGATCGCGGTTTTCATCACGGAGCCGGCAATTTGCAAACGAGTAAAACCCGATGCCTGCATCACCACCAGCTCACTACGTGTCGCTAATGCCCCTAACCCTAATAAAGCCCCTAATAAGGCCGCCATCGGAAAGAAGATTTGCACATCTTTGAGGATATTTAAAACCGCATAAATCCCCGCATCTAAGGTCGTAAAATCACCTTGCCCTACTTTGCGCAGCTGATCGACGAATTTGATAATGCCAGACAGTGATACCAGTAAAAATAGCGTCATCAAAATCGATTGCAAAATCGTACGCCCGATATATTTATCTAATACACCAAACATCAGGCAACTCCTTTCTTAAAGCGAGCACGTAGTTTGCGCATTGGTAAGGTATCCCACGCATTCAATAACAGCGCTAAAGCAAAATAGATCCCATTCACTGTCCACATAGCAATAAGTGGGTCAACTTTTCCTTTTTCACCGCTTGAACGCAAGGAGCTTTGTAATAGGAAAAACACCAAATAAAGCAACATCGCCGGCAACATACTTAATACTCGCCCTTGACGTGGATTGACTTCACTTAACGGCACAACCATTAACGCCATGATCACCACAGAGAAAATTAAGGTTAAACGCCAATGAAATTCAGCGATAGACTCAGGCTCTGTTGAGTGCCACAACTCATTCATGGTTTTTTGTTCGACGCGATTACGGCTAATAGTAGACTCTCGATGGCCTATCACCGCTTGGTAATCGGTAAAATCAGTAATACGAAAATCGCGTAGTACCGCCGTACCTTCATACCGCGTACCCTCGCTAAGTACCACGACTTGGTTACCGTTTGGTAGCTCTTTGGTATACCCTTTATCCGCCACCACAACAGATGGGCGTTGGTTTTGTGTTGGACGCAATTGAGCCAAGAAAACATCTTGGAATTGGTTGCCCTTTACGCTACCGAGATAAAGCACCATATTACGGTCACTGGACATTTTAAATTGCCCTTCCATTAATGCCGCTAAGCTTGGATTGGCTTTTGCATCTTCCAGCACTTGCTCTTGATGTACAGACGACCATGGTATCAACCACACCACATTCCCTGCCGCCAAGACGCTAGTAAGTAATGACAACAATAGTGCTGCTTGCACTAATGCTTTTTTACCTATTCCACAGGCATTCATGACGGTTATCTCACTTTCAACATAAAGTTTGCTGTAAGTCATCAGAAGACCAAGAAAAAGGCTTAATGGTAGAATAAGCTGTGCCATCTCGGGGATCCCCAGCCACAGCAGAGAAACCACAAGGTTTGTAGGAATATTACCTTCTACAGCAGCCCCTAAAATTTCAACCAGCTTTTGGCTAAAGAAGATAAGCATCAAGATAAATAAGATGGCTATCTGACTTTTAAGGGTTTCCCGAGCTAAATATCGAATTATAATCACGCTAGTTATGCCTGTGAAAACTTGTCTTTTTGCAGGAAAATCGCTAACTTCGTTGTATATCTATCATTTGTGCATCTCAGTTAGACATTCTTGCAGCCCAAATGATATCAAAACATGCTATAAACAGGTTCCCAATCAGAACAAGCTTATAAGTTAGCTAAATTAGTTGTGTTCAATTAATGCATTTAGCTTAACATAAAAAGTAAACTTTCTATGGGGTAGATTAATGCGGATCACTATTCTAAACGATACTTTCCGTTTTTGTCTTTAATATTCAGGAGAACGCATGGAGTTTAATGTAAAAAGCGGCAGCCCAGAGAAACAACGCAGCGCTTGTATTATCGTGGGGGTGTTTGAGCCTCGTCGTTTATCTCCGATAGCGGAGCAACTTGATAAAATCAGCGATGGTTACATCAGCGCCTTATTACGCCGTGGTGAACTGGAAGGTAAAGTCGGCCAGTCATTGCTGCTGCACCATGTGCCAAATGTTCTCTCTGAGCGCGTTTTGCTGATTGGTTGTGGTAAAGAGCGTGAATTGGATGAACGTCAGTACAAACAAATTATTCAGAAAACAATTAACACGCTCAATGAAACAGGGTCAATGGAAGCAGTTTGTTTTCTGACTGAGCTACATGTTAAAGGCCGTAATAATTACTGGAAAGTACGTCAAGCGGTTGAGACTGCAAAAGACTGCCTCTATACCTTTGATCAACTGAAAAGTAATAAAACCGAATTACGTCGTCCATTACGTAAAATGGTCTTTAATGTCCCTACTCGACGTGAATTACCAAGCGGTGAACGTGCTATTGCCCACGGCTTAGCTATTGCATCAGGGATCAAAGCCTGTAAAGATTTAGCTAATATGCCACCTAATATCTGTAATGCGGCATACTTAGCCTCTCAAGCTCGCCAACTCGCTGACTCATCCGCGAATGTCTCTACCCGAGTCATTGGTGAAGAGCAGATGAAAGAGCTAAATATGAATGCCTATTTAGCGGTCGGTCAAGGTTCACAAAATGAATCTTTAATGTCGATTATTGAATATAAAGGTAATCAAGATCCTGAATCCCGTCCAATTGTACTGGTTGGTAAAGGGCTCACCTTTGATTCTGGTGGTATTTCAATTAAACCTGCTGATGGCATGGATGAAATGAAATACGACATGTGTGGTGCAGCAACAGTATATGGTGTGATGCGCGTCGTTGCTGAGTTACAACTACCTATTAATGTCATCGGTGTATTGGCTGGCTGTGAAAATATGCCGGGTGGTAAAGCCTATCGTCCTGGTGATATTCTTACTACTATGTCAGGCCAGACTGTTGAGGTATTAAATACGGATGCTGAAGGTCGCTTAGTGCTGTGTGATACATTAACCTACGTTGAGCGCTTTGAGCCTGAGTTAGTTATTGATATCGCCACATTAACAGGGGCTTGTATGGTGGCATTAGGTCATCATTATAGTGGATTAATGTCTAACCATAACCCATTAGCCCATGAATTAATGAATGCTTCAGAGCAAGCGGGCGATCGCGCATGGCGCTTACCTTTAGGCGAAGAGTTCTATGAGCAAATTGAATCTAATTTTGCCGATCTTGCCAATACGGGTGGACGTTTAGGGGGAGCCATTACCGCAGGTTGTTTCTTAGCGCGCTTTGCAAGCAAATATAACTGGGCACATTTAGATATCGCAGGTACGGCATGGCGCTCTGGTAAAGCAAAAGGTGCTACGGGTCGCCCAGTATCTTTACTGTCGCAGTTCTTATTAAACCGCGCAGGTTTGAATAGCGACGAGTAATACCGCATAATTATTAAGGTAAATAGAGCAGACTCATAGAAGGGTATTGCAATGCAATACCCTTCTATTATCGGGATATCATGAAAAACGCCACGTTTTATTTAATGGAACATCCATCAATACATCAAGATTTACAAGCCCATGAATGGCTTGCTTGTCAACTTGCCGCAGAACATTGGCGTTTAGGCAAACGGGTTTTGCTCGTCTGTGATTCACAGCCACAAGCTGAATTGTTGGATGAAGCACTATGGGCAAGAGAGCCACATCAATTTGTGCCTCATAACCTAGCAGGTGAAGGGCCTCGTTATGGTGCACCTGTTGAATTATGTTGGCCGGGCAAACGGGGCAATGCCCCGCGTGATCTCCTGATTAATTTGCAGTCACAATTTGCAGACTTTGCCACAGCTTTCCATGAAGTGATAGACTTCGTACCTATCGATGAACAATTAAAACAGTTGGCGCGAGAACGATATAAAATTTATCGTAGCGTCGGCTTTACTTTGACAATGGCTACGCCGCCAACCTATTGAATACGTAAAGAATATGGAAAATAAATCCGCACCGAAAGAGCCATCGCTCGATACAACTTATAATCCGACAGAGATTGAACAACCTCTGTATCAACATTGGGAAAAAAATGGCTACTTTAAAGCCAATGGTGATACATCCAAAGAAAGCTTTTGTATTGTGATCCCACCACCTAATGTGACAGGTAGCTTGCACATGGGTCATGCTTTCCAACAAACCATCATGGACACCATGATCCGCTATCAACGTATGCAGGGTAAAAATACCTTGTGGCAAGCGGGTACTGACCATGCAGGTATCGCAACACAGATGGTTGTTGAGCGTAAGATTGCTGCTGAAGAAGGTAAAAACCGCCATGATTATGGCCGTGATGCTTTCATCGATAAAATTTGGGAGTGGAAAGCAGAGTCCGGCGGTAATATCTCTAACCAAATGCGCCGTTTAGGTAACTCCGTAGATTGGGATCGCGAACGCTTTACCATGGATGAAGGTTTATCTAAAGCAGTAAAAGAAGCCTTCGTTCGTTTACACAAAGAAGATCTTATCTATCGTGGCAAACGTCTTGTTAACTGGGATCCTAAATTACACACTGCCATTTCCGATCTCGAAGTTGAAAACCGCGAAGTAAAAGGCTCAATGTGGCATCTGCGTTATCCATTAGCTGATGGCGTTAAAACGGCAGAGGGTAAAGATTATCTGATTGTTGCCACGACTCGTCCTGAAACACTGTTAGGTGATACTGGCGTTGCGGTTAACCCAGAAGATCCACGTTATAAAGATCTGATTGGTAAAGAGGTTATTCTACCTTTAATGAACCGTCGTATTCCTATTTTAGCGGATGAACACGCGGATATGGAAAAAGGCACCGGTTGTGTAAAAATCACCCCTGCCCATGACTTTAATGACTATGAAGTAGGTCGTCGCCATCAACTACCGATGATTAATATCATGGATTTTGATGGCAACATTCGTGTTAGCGCAGAAGTATTAGACACTAACGGTGTTGAATCTGATGTATATAGCACAGAGATCCCAGAAGCCTACCAAGGTATGGAACGTTTTGCAGCACGTAAAGCTATTGTCGCTGAATTTGAACGTTTAGGATTATTAGAAGAGATCAAACCTCACGATTTAACGGTACCTTACGGTGATCGTGGTGGTGTAGTTATTGAACCTTTATTAACTGACCAATGGTATGTCCGTGCAGCACCTTTAGCGAAACCTGCGGTAGAAGCGGTTAAAAATGGCGATATTCAATTTGTACCTAAACAGTACGAAAACATGTACTTCTCTTGGATGAATGATATTCAAGATTGGTGTATTTCTCGTCAACTGTGGTGGGGTCATCGTATCCCGGCTTGGTATGATAACGAAGGTCATGTTTATGTCGGTCGTGACGAAGAAGAAGTGCGTCGTGAAAATAACATTGCTGCCGATGTAGCATTACGCCAAGATGAAGACGTACTCGATACGTGGTTCTCTTCTGCACTGTGGACATTCTCAACCTTAGGCTGGCCAGAAAACACCGAAGCACTGAAAACATTCCATCCAACGAATGTATTAGTGAGCGGTTTCGATATTATCTTCTTCTGGATTGCCCGCATGATCATGATGACCATGCACTTTATTAAAGATGATGAAGGTAAACCACAGGTTCCATTTAAAACCGTTTATATGACAGGCCTTATCCGTGATGAAGAAGGTCAGAAAATGTCAAAATCTAAAGGTAACGTACTTGATCCTTTAGATATGATTGACGGTATCACATTAGATAAACTGTTAGAAAAACGCACTGGTAATATGATGCAGCCACAAATGGCTGAGCGTATTGCTAAACGCACCAAAAAAGAGTTCCCAGAAGGTATTGAAGCACATGGTACTGATGCTCTGCGCTTTACTTTAGCGGCATTAGCTTCTACAGGACGTGATATTAACTGGGATATGAAACGTCTGTCAGGTTACCGTAATTTCTGTAACAAATTATGGAATGCCAGTCGTTTTGTGCTGATGAATACAGAAGATCAAGACTGTGGCTATCAAGGTGGTGAGATGACATTCTCATTGGCTGATCGCTGGATCTTAGCTGAATTCAATAACACCATAAAAGCCTATCGTGAAGCGTTAGATAATTATCGCTTTGATATTGCTGCCGGTATTTTATACGAATTCACTTGGAACCAATTCTGTGACTGGTATCTTGAGTTATCAAAACCGGCGGTTCATAAAGGTAATGATGCTCAAAAACGTGCTGCTCGTCATACCTTGATTGAAGTATTAGAGGGTCTGTTACGTCTTGCTCATCCAATTATTCCATTTATTACAGAAACTATCTGGCAACGCGTTAAAGAGGTGAAAGGCATTGAAGGCGAAACCATCATGCTCCAAGCTTTCCCTGAATTTGATGCGTCATTAGTCGACGAGCAAGCACTTAACGATCTGGAATGGATCAAAGAGGTTATCGTCGCAGTTCGTAATATCCGTGCAGAAATGAATATTGCGCCAGGTAAACCACTGGATGTTATTTTACGTGGTGCGGATGAAACGGCTAAACGTCGCGTCAGTGATAACATTGGTTTCTTAAAAGCAATGGGTCGCTTAGCGGATATTCGCCCATTAGCGGAAGGTGAAGAAGCACCATTATCGGTAACTAAACTGGTGAGCGGTGCAGAGCTGTTGATCCCAATGGCCGGCTTTATTGATAAAGATGCAGAGCTTGCCCGTTTAGATAAAGAGCTTGAAAAAGTAGAGAAAGATATCACTACATTAGACAGCAAATTATCAAACGAAGGCTTTGTTAATCGCGCACCTGAGGCTGTTGTCGCCAAAGAGCGTGAGCGTTTAGCATCTTGTTTAAATGCTAAAGAGAAGCTGATTGCCCAAAAAGTCTCTATTGCTGCGTTATAAGTTATTGCACCATTAATACTAAAACCCGTATTGATTGCGGGTTTTAGTTTATTTTTAACATCTAATATCGTTACTACTTAAGATAATAGGTTTATCACTAAACCTAAAAATAAAACATTTTTTCACTATATTGTGACTCGTTTTGCAGTGAAATAGCGCTATATAATGCCTTTTCTCTATTATTCTCGCTCTAATGAAATAGATATTTGAAATATATCTCTACCAACAAATACCCTAATCATATAAATAAACAGGCATAACAGTTTACAATCCTATTTAATCAATTAAGATGTTTTCAGTGGCCCTCAGTGCTACTTTCAATGAAGAAGTTCCTTTCCGGTGCTCTCTCAATACATTATCAAAAAATATTCTACTAATAAGTAAAACGATGAGTGCAACTATGACTGCAAACCCTAATGCAACACAAAATATTATTATCAGAGCCATTGAAAAAAGAGATAACGCCGGCATTGCACGCGTTATTCGAGAAGTTTCCGCCGAGCATGGCTTAACAGCGGATAAAGGATTTGCAGTAGCTGATCCGATTTTAGATACCTTATTCGAAGTTTATCATCAACCTCGCAGCGCTTACTGGGTGGTAGAAATGGATGGCGAAATTGTTGGTGGTGGTGGTGTCGCACCTCTTGCAGGTGGCGATGGGGAGACTTGTGAATTACAGAAAATGTATCTCTCTTCTAAGTTACGAGGAAAAGGAATTGCGAAAAAAATTGTTCAGCAATCTCTTGAGTTTGGTAAGCAACAAGGCTTTAGTCGCTGCTACTTAGAAACTACTGATATTTTAAAAGCAGCAATTGGTCTATATGAAAAATTAGGCTTTGAGTTTATTGATAAAGCATTAGGTAATACAGGCCACAGCGACTGTGAAATTCGTATGCTGAAATCACTTTGATATTTCTTATAACCATGTATCTACATGCTGTATAGATCTAAACGCCCGCATATTTAATGCGGGTTTTTTGTTATCTCACAATAGCACTTATCAATATAAAATGAATTTATCTTAATGGTATAAAAGAGCGATATTTTACGGCTATTTTTAATGATTAATCTATATTTAAATTATTAGCAATCTATTTCACATTAAATATTTATCTTAAATTTAATAAAAAAACACAAGTTTAATTTATTTCTCATTTAACTCTAGATAATCATATTTCACATCTTAAATAAAATATTTTTTAGTTTCTGTTCTATTTTAAAATTCCTATTTTTTTATATTGCTATTTATAGATAATTTAATATCTTTATGCACAGAAAGTCATGCTGTGGCTTTTAACATTCTAAAATTAAAAAGGAATTTCTTATGAAAAACTTTGTCAAAATTGCACTTATTGCTTCTTTTGTTACCGTAATGACTGGTTGTACTGGTAGTGTTTACAACAAAGAAAAAGATTGTAACTACGACTATTTATTACACCCAGCAGTATCTATCTCTAAAATTATCGGCGGTTGCGGCGATACTAATAAATAATATATAGTTTTATGAATAAACTACATTCTGAGTTATTTTTATAAAGCAGAATGTGGTTTTTATTTTGGAAAATAATTAATAATAATTTTAAAATCATTTTTCCTGTTAGGCTTTTCTACTTATCACCTCTGGCTTTTTTACCTTAAAAAGATCATTCATTTTTTTTGAATACCATCAACAAATTCCCCCTATTTTGTTTATAGAGCGAACAATTTATGATCATACTCATTAAGAAATCGCGATAACTTGTATTACCTCCTTCTGTGTCTGGGTTATTGCGGTTTCTTTCCTTAATCAGGAGAAACATCATGACAATGAGACAGGTAAAACAAATTTATTCAGCACCTAATCCACATTGGGTTGGTAATGGCTTTTCTATGAGCACAGTATTCTCTTATAAAGAGAATGCAGAGCAATATAGCCCATTCTTATTAATGGATTATGCTGAGCCTACATTATTTAAGCCTGTTACTAATGCGCGTGGTGTTGGGACTCATCCCCACCGTGGATTCGAAACGGTCACTATAGCTTATCAAGGCGAAGTGTCTCACCATGATTCTACCGGTCATGCCGGTACAATTGCTGAAGGTGATGTGCAGTGGATGACAGCCGCTTCAGGTATTTTACATAAAGAATATCACTCTGAAAAAATGACGAAAGAGGGAGGTATGCTTGAAGTCGTACAACTGTGGGTTAATTTGCCAAGCGCGTATAAAATGGCACAACCCCGTTATCAAGCACTAAAAGCGCAAGATATTCCTCATGTGCAATTACCTAATGCACAGGGCTATGTCCGAGTCATTGCCGGTGACTATGCAAATACATCTGGTATTGCTATGACCTATTCCCCTTTAAACCTGTGGGATGTGCGCTTAAATCATGCGGGTACTTCACACTATGCTATCCCTGAGGGACATAATGCGATGCTATTTGTCGTTAAAGGTGCGATACATCTCAATAACAGTGATATTGTACGTCAACATGAAATCGCAATATTAGATACCCACGGTGATACCCTAACATTAGGATCCATGGGAGACGCTATCGTATTAATATTAACGGGTGAGCCCATTAATGAGCCAGTAGTAGGACAAGGGCCTTTTGTCATGAATACACAACAAGAGTTATTACAAGCTTTTGATGACTATGACAATGGTAAGTTTGGTATGATGGATTAGCCATTTAAAAAATACCCGTCACAAAAATAATTTGTGGCGGGTGTTCTTTTTTGCACCTAAAGACTGGTACATTGGGACAACATATAGCGCCAATTAGTGCAGGCGTGATGACTTATCAGACTCGCTTTCGTCATCTTCATTTTCGCCATCTTCGTCATCGTACTCAGCGTCGGGATCTTCAAAATAAGTTCCCCAGCCGTCGTAATAGACACCCATTTTTTCCGCTAAATTCATTAACTGTTCTACTTGCGCATCAATCAGTTCAGCATTTAGACCACTTTCACTAACCGCATCAAAGCAGACTAAGATCTCACCTGATTCAATTTCAATTTCTTCAGGCTCGGTGACTTCATAACCTAATTTAAAAACTTCAACAGCCGCTTTTTCTAACGTTTCAAAATTTTCACATGAAATGTGGTGTTCAATTGCGTACAGTGCATCGGGATCACTGCCATCTTCGAGTAATTCTTCAATAATAAGACGTGTTTCTTCACGTTGTTCTGCTAGCTCTTTGCTGTCCGCCATAATTCCGCTCCGCAATAGTCTGAAAGATATCTTGGTTATTCTCCCACAGGGGGAATAAACACTCCATAGTTAAATAAGGCTCATATCGCAGAGTTTTTCATTCAAAAGTGACGTTTAAGGGTTGATGATGAATATTTATTGTATTAAATTGAATATAAATTCAATTATAGGATACTTATCTATGAACCCTTTCTACCAAAGATCATTTTTACGTTTGCTCGACTTCTCATCAGCAGAAATACAACAATTACTGGCTTTATCACTAGAACTCAAACAAGCAAAAAAATCAGGCCATGAACAGCAGTATCTCACAGGAAAAAATATTGCGCTGATTTTTGAAAAAGATTCCACCCGTACCCGTTGTGCCTTTGAAGTGGCCGCCTTTGATCAAGGTGCGAAGGTGACCTATCTCGGCGGAGGAAGCCAAATCGGTCATAAAGAATCGATAAAAGATACCGCTCGCGTGTTAGGACGTATGTATGATGGTATTCAATATCGTGGTTATGGCCAAAAAACAGTAGAAATGCTGGCAAAATATGCTGATGTACCGGTTTGGAATGGATTAACCGATGAGTTTCACCCCACACAATTATTAGCGGATTTGCTCACTATTACTGAACATCAAACAAAACCATTATCAGAAACCATTTTTGCTTATCTTGGTGATGCTCGTAACAATATGGGCAATACCCTACTCGAAGCGGCTGCCTTAACAGGAATGGATTTACGCCTAGTCGCACCAAAAGCGTGTTGGCCACAAGCAGAATTAATCGCTGAATGCCAAAATATCGCTCAGCAAAATGGGGGGAAAATTACCTTAACTGAAAATGTCGCAGAAGGCGTTAAAAACGCCGATTTTCTCTACACGGATGTGTGGGTATCTATGGGAGAGCCAAAAGATGTTTGGAAAGAGCGTATTACGTTACTCAAACCTTATCAGGTTAATATGGATGTAATCAAACTAACGGGTAATCCAGACGTTAAATTCCTGCATTGTTTACCGGCTTTTCATGATGAAGAGACAACAATGGGGCAAGCATTAGCGGAAGAATTTGGCTTATATGGTGGTTTTGAAGTCACTAACGAGGTTTTTGAATCAAAACACAGTATTGTGTTTGATGAAGCAGAAAATCGTCTACACACGATTAAAGCGGTTATGGTGGCGACCTTAGCAAATCCTTTTTAAAAATACATATTCATGCAAAAGCACCGTTTTTTAATGATTAAACAAAGGGTGCTTTTTTGCCTTTTCTTTAAGCTAATTGATTTTTAAATTAAAAAAATTTTTTTGCAAAAAATTAAAAGCAAACGCTTGCGTGTAAGATAAAGATGCGTATAATGCGCCACAATTTGTCAGGAGGAAAGATGAAACAGCGCCAATGCCAAGTTGTTGTCACATTACGTACCCTAACCGGTCGTAAGCGCTCTCTTTTTTCCAAAAAGCTATTTTTTAAAACCCCTCTCATTGAGGGGTTTTTTTTGGTCTGTAGAAAAACACATATCGCACCATTTATCGTATCATCAAAGGAGAACTCTAATGACTAATCCGCTCTATCATAAGCATATTATCTCCATCAATGATCTGAACCGAGACGATCTGGAGTCTGTTCTCCATGTTGCTGACAAATTAAAACAGCACCCCAATAGCCAATTGTTAAAAGACAAAGTGATTGCCAGTTGTTTTTTTGAAGCCTCCACCCGCACTCGCTTATCTTTTGAAACAGCAATCCACCGTTTAGGGGCGTCTGTGGTTGGCTTTGCAGATGGTAGTAACACCTCTTTAGGTAAAAAAGGGGAAACCTTAGCTGATACTATTTCTGTACTACGTACTTATGCTGATGCCATTGTTATTCGTCATCCTCAAGAAGGTGCGGCACGTTTGGCCTCTGAATTTGCTGGGGATATCCCCGTTATTAATGCTGGGGACGGTGCCAACCAACACCCAAGCCAAACGTTACTAGACTTGTTTACCATTAAAGAAACACAAGGCCGATTAGATAACCTCAATATCGCGATGGTAGGTGATTTAAAATATGGTCGCACAGTACACTCACTAGCCCAAGCATTAGCCAAATTTACAGGAAATCACCTCTATTTTATTGCCCCAAAAGTGCTGGCCATGCCAGAGCATATCTTGCATTTACTCGAAGAGCATGGTGTTGAATATAGTCAGCATGAAACTGTAGATGAAGTGATGTCAGAGCTAGATATCCTGTATATGACTCGGGTACAAAAAGAGCGCCTTGATCCTTCTGAATATGCCAATGTCAAAGCCCAATTTATCTTAACCAGTGCTGATCTGGTGAATGTAAAAGATAATCTTAAGATATTACACCCCCTGCCACGTATCGATGAAATTACCACCGATGTTGATAACACCCCTTATGCTTACTATTTCCAACAAGCAGGTAATGGTATTTACGCGCGTCAGGCACTACTTGCCTTAGTTCTAAATAAAAACTTAGTTCTTTAATAAGGAGCACACCATGACTCATGATCACAAACTAAAAGTTGAAGCTATCAAACGTGGGACTGTTATTGATCATATTCCGGCGCAGGTGGGCTTTAAGATCCTATCTCTATTTCGTTTAACCGAAACAGACGAAAGAATAACGGTAGGTTTTAATCTTCCTTCTGAAAACCTAGGTAAAAAAGATTTAATCAAAATTGAAAATGTCTTTTTAACCGCAGAGCAAGCAAATCGCTTAGCAATGTATGCCCCTCAAGCGACGGTTAATATTATTGATGACTACCAAGTCGTCAATAAAATGGCGCTAAGTTTACCTGAATTACTCGAAGATGTTGTACCCTGCCCTAATAGCAACTGTATTAGCCATAATGAGCCGGTACAAAGTAGCTTTCGCGTAAAAAAATTCGCGTCTGACGTGGTATTAACCTGCAAATATTGCGAAAAAGAATTTGAGCGCCATGCCGTTATTCGTTGATTTCTTATTGGCTATCTGCCCTGCTTGATAGGGCAGATAGTAAACACCTACCCTAAAAATAGAATAATCCCCTCTCAATCGCGTTAATCCCTTTTTATGAAAAAATAGAAATAGCTAATAAGCACTATCTTAGAAAAAAAATTGCTATAAATGGGGGATTTAGATGGGTTAAATATCGTATAAAAAGGCGAGAAAGCGTTAGGATTATTTTCTTTTTATACCTATAGACTTTATGATAAAGCCTGATATCTATCATATTGCTCGTCTTCTGCGCTGGCTATAATAGCGCTGAGCTAATCAAGCGTTAGCATGAATCTTATAAAAACAGGAGTTCTACATGTCTTACGAAATTAATACCGAAAAAGCCCCTGCAGCAATCGGCCCTTATGTACAAGGTGTTGATTTAGGTAATTTAGTGATCACATCAGGCCAATTACCTGTTGATCCTGCTACGGGTGAGTTTGTGTCTGACAATGCGGCAGAGCAAGCACGTCAATCTTTAGAAAACGTCAAAGCAATTATTGAAAAAGCAGGTCTAACCGTTGCTAATATCATTAAAACGACTGTTTTCGTAAAAGATTTAAATGATTTCGGTACTATTAATGCAGCTTATGAAGCTTTCTTTAAAGAGCATAATGCAGCATTCCCAGCACGCTCTTGTGTTGAAGTTGCTCGTTTACCGAAAGATGCCAAAGTAGAAATCGAAGTTATCGCGATCCGCTAATTTATTTTTCTACCTGTCATATCAAAGAAGCAAAGTACTCTTTATGAGCACTTTGCTTTTTTTATATTCTCAATAAATGAGCAATCATTTATTACTGCCATTTTTATCTCAGATTTACAATTCAGCCAAGCCCTCTCCAAGCCTGATGTAGCAAAAATACCTTGATTTAGATCAGTTTTACTCAAGATTATTTCGCTTCCAATTACTATATATTGTGCTTTAATAAATACACAGATACAACATATAGTAATTATACACACCTTATCCACAATTAGTCTCAATGCTACGCCATCACCTGTTTTTATGGGATTAGAGCCTGTGGATAAATAGTTAAGGAGCCAGATTGTGAAAACCATAGTGATAAAACGAGACGGATGTAAAGTCTCTTTTGACCAAACCCGCATCAGCGATGCTATCAAAAGAGCAGCCGAAGCTTGTCAGATCACTGATGATGATTATTGTGAGTTTGTCGCTCAATCTGTTTCACAATCTCTCGCAGGACGTTCGAATGTCGATATCCGTGAGATCCAAGACGCCGTTGAAAATCAGCTGATGGCTGGCGAGCACAAAGATATTGCCAGAGCTTATATTGAATACCGTCATGACCGAGATGTTGCTCGTGAGCAACGAGGACGATTAACTCAGGAAATCCGCGGTCTTATCGAACAGAGTGATGTCTCTATCTTGCACGAGAATGCGAATAAAGACAGTAAAGTTATCCCAACCCAACGCGATTTACTTGCGGGAATTGTGGCTAAACATTACGCAAAATTACATATCCTGCCAAGAGATGTGGTACTCGCTCATGAGCGCGGTGAAATTCATTATCATGATCTCGATTACTCACCCTTTTTCCCTATGTTTAACTGCATGCTGATTGATCTCAATGGTATGTTAACCAACGGTTTCAAGATGGGTAATGCAGAAATAGAACAGCCAAAATCCATTTCAACAGCCACTGCGGTGACTGCACAGATTATTGCTCAAGTCGCTAGTCATATTTATGGTGGCACGACAATCAACCGTATTGATGAAGTCCTTGCACCTTTTGTCAAAGCCAGTTACGACAAACACTATAAAGTGGCGCAAGAATGGCAAATAGCGGATAAAGAAGCTTATGCCAACGCACGTACAGAAAAAGAGTGTTATGACGCTTTTCAATCTTTAGAATATGAAGTTAACACTCTACATACGGCTAATGGTCAAACGCCTTTTGTGACCTTTGGCTTTGGCCTAGGCACATCAAAAGAAGCACGTTTAATTCAACGCTCAATCCTTGAAAATCGCATGGCTGGTTTAGGTAAAAACCGCAAAACGGCGGTTTTCCCCAAACTGGTTTTTGCTATTAAAGATGGCTTAAACCATAAATTTGGTGATCCTAACTACGACATCAAACAACTTGCTTTAGAATGTGCAAGCAAGCGGATGTACCCTGATATTTTAAATTACGATCAAGTGGTAAAAGTAACTGGCTCATTTAAAACCCCAATGGGTTGTCGTAGCTTCTTAGGCGTCTATGAAGAAAATGGCGAGAAGCTCCACGAAGGGCGCAATAATCTAGGGGTGATCAGTTTAAACTTACCACGTATTGCCATTGAGGCTAAAGGAGATGAAGCCGCATTCTGGTCGCTGCTTGATAAACGTCTTGAATTGGCTAAAAAAGCCTTAATGACCCGAATTGCTCGTTTAGAAAACGTCAAAGCACGTGTTGCCCCTATTCTTTATATGGAAGGTGCTTGTGGCGTACGTTTAAAAGCGGATGACAGTGTTGCTGAAATTTTTAAACATGGCCGGGCCTCCATTTCATTAGGTTATATCGGTGTTCATGAAACGATTAATGCCTTATTTGGTACGCAAAAACACGTCTTTGATGATGAAACATTGAGAGCTAAAGCAATAGCAATTATTCAGCGTTTACGTGAAGCGACAGATCAATGGAAAGCAGAAACAGGCTATGGTTTTAGTCTTTACAGTACACCTAGTGAAAACTTATGTGACCGTTTTTGCCGTTTAGATGCAGCGGAATTCGGTATTATACCGGGGGTGACTGATAAAGGTTATTACACCAACAGTTTCCACTTAGATGTAGAGAAAAAAGTCAATCCATATGATAAGTTGGATTTTGAAGCCCCTTACCCGCCATTAGCCAATGGTGGTTTCATATGCTATGGCGAATATCCAAACTTACAACATAACCTAAAAGCATTAGAAGACGTTTGGGATTATAGCTACACCCGTGTCCCTTACTACGGCACAAACACCCCTATTGATGAATGTTATGACTGTGGTTATACCGGCGAATTTTCTTGTACCAGTAAAGGTTTTACCTGCCCTCGATGCGGTAATCACAACCCTGCAAGAGTCTCGGTGATACGCCGTGTATGTGGCTATTTAGGCAGTCCTGATTCGCGTCCATTTAATGCCGGTAAACAAGAAGAAGTTAAACGTCGAGTTAAACATCTGGCTAATGGTCAGTTAGGTTAATACTGTGAATTACCATCAATATTACCCTGTTGATGTTGTCAATGGCCCAGGAACACGTTGCACCCTGTTTGTTGCAGGGTGCGTACACCAATGTCGTGGTTGCTATAATAAATCAACTTGGTCACTAACATCTGGCAAGCCGTTTACCCAAGAAGTGGAAGATCAGATCATTGCTGATTTACAAGACACTCGTATTAAACGACAAGGACTATCACTTTCCGGTGGTGATCCCCTGCACCCCCAAAATCTTTCTGCTATATTAAAATTGGTAAAACGTGTTAAAACGCAATGCCCTGAGAAAGATATTTGGGTTTGGACAGGCTATTTATTGGCTGACTTAACCCCAGAGCAACAAGAAGTCGTTAGCTATATTAACGTACTGATTGACGGCAAGTTCGTACAAGAACTTTATGATCCCGCATTACTGTGGCGCGGTAGTAGTAATCAGGTGATCCATAAATTGAAGTAATACACATTGAATTAACTGGAGGATATATGCCTTTAAGTGATAATAAATATGTAAGCTTTTCTGAAGATCATGAACTGAACTACCATTTAAAAAAATGGGGTAAAAAGCAATCGAAAGCCAATCGAGATCAACTCGTGAAGCTAGGCAGTGAATTGAAAAAGAAACTTGGTGTTAAACATCTCCAACATACTGAAATAGATGCAGAGATAGAAAAAAATCTTTCATTATTTGAGTAATATCCCATGATCCCCAGTGATAAATCACCTCACTACTGGGGATCACTTCACTATTATAAAGCGCTCCTATTTAGTCACCCCCGTTATCAAATGCGAATCATTTTCAAAAACAATAGTCAAAGTGATTAGTTTTGTTTTATGATTAGTATTCTTAATTCTTCTTTTTATGACAATATTTAATATGAAATTTGTTTTTTTACCTTTAATTTCAATCGTTTTAATAACTGGGTGTAGTAGTAAATGGGAGCCTAAAGGGGTACCCGATTACACATTACAGGAAGCAAAGTTAATTTGTGATTTGGATGCGAATACACGTTACCCTATTCGTAAAGAGGTACTACAACACACCGTTTATCGTGATGTAGAAAAAACCTGCCGTAAAGACGACAAAGAGCGTTGTGGGGATAAAAAGACCTATACAGAACGTGTTCCGATGACAGAAAGCTATGTAGCAGATATTAATCAAGAAGATAGAAAAACATTCTATACCTCATGTATGTCTTTAAAAGGTTGGGAGCAAAAAAATTACTACTTTTGGCAATAAGCAGTAACTTAGTGACGTTGCCAAAAGAGCTTAGTACCAAAGCCGAGCTGATTATTCACCATTTTAATTTCTTGCAATTGTAATTGCCATAAAGGCACATGGATGGCGGCTAGCGCCACAGGGAAACGTAAGCAATACTGTTTTCTTGCTCTGATGTCGTCATTAGCGGTTAATAAAGACACTGTACCGGTGAATTGAACGCCTTGCAGATTGGCGACAGAAACCTCTTGAGTACTAATACTGCCCGCAACAAATAAATTTTCCTGCATCATTTGTGCGTGTCGTGTATGTTTTTCTGAGAGAAAAACAAGTCGCATGTTGCTTTCATCGAACCAATAGAAACAATTCGCGCACCAAATATCCCCTAATGCACGAGTTGTACATAAGGTAAACACATGGTGACTGGCTATATATTGTTTAATTATTTTGATCGAGTCTGGCGTAGACATAATTTACCTGCATAGAAACTAAAAGAGACGCTGTTTAGGTGATAATTATATCACCAAAACAAGCGTCTTACCGCGTGTCTCTTTGTGCAGGTAACTTATCGAGAATAATTATAAATTAACGATAAATTTCCGCATTTACAGTCAGATAATCGTCACCTGTAGCACCGATAACTTTATAACCAGTTGCGCCTTCATCTTTTGCGATTTGTGCAATTTTAGTTGTTAAGCCATCTAAAGTATCGTTACCTGTAATTGTGATATACTCACCAGTAGAGGTATGGCTAGTTGCTACGCTGTCAGCAGCGATTGAACCGAATGAAATAGCACTTAAAGCTAATGTTGCAGCGATTAATGTAGATTTTTTCATGATGAACTCCAATTAAATTCTAAATTTGTTATCTATCGCGGAGTGTGTCTCTGTGATGTGGATCATATTATGCATTTTAATTTAACTTTAAAATTAGCAATTATTGCTGTTCTTTTTCAAAATAATTGAATGTATTTTTTTAGAAAAACGTTTTTTACGTCATAAATTTTTCACAACGTGTTGATATAATTACAAGATTTGAAACTTAGTTGTTTGTTAATAACTACCGTTAGAAATTAAGAAATTTTGTTTATTAAAATCATAAGTAGCACAAAAAGGAAAAAAGATGGCTGATACTCAATGGTCAATCTATATTGTCAGAAATCGTCTTGGCTCTCTTTATACCGGAATAACAACGGATGTTGAGCGACGATTTAATCAGCATCAAAATGGAACTGGCGCGAAAGCACTAAGAGGGAAAGGCCCATTATCATTGGAGTTTTATTGCCAAGTTGGCGATAGGCAACAAGCGTCTCAACTTGAATATCGTTTAAAACAGTTAAAAAAAATACAAAAAGAAAAGCTGATCATTGATCAGCCTTCAGACGTTGCACAGTATTTAGCATAATGAAAAGATGCGATTATCAAACCTCATCAAATAACGGCGAAAAGTTCACTAAGCCGTGAATATCATCAACATTGCCATTATCTAAAGCATAAAATTGAAATGCTTCTTCTGTATTCGGCCATTTGCAATGCAAGCCTTGTGATTTTGCCGGTATAAAACCTGATTTTTGATAATAAGTTGGCTCACCTAATACCACAACAGCGCCATAACCAAACTCATTAAGGCTATCAAGCCCTTCATTAATCAATTGACGACCGATGCCCTGACCACGGTATTGTGGCGCCACAGCTAATGGCGCAAGTCCTACCCATTGGCAATCTTTTCCCTCAATATCTACAGGTGTAAAACCGATATAACCAACAATCCGGCCTTCGTCATTGATTGCCACCATACCTAAGGTTAATAATCCCTCTTCACGTAAGTGACCAACTAAATCGGCTTCTGCGCCTGTTGGAAATGATTGGCGTAAAAGATCATCAATAGCAGGAATATCAACAGGAATTTCAACACGTATTAGCATGAAGTTGAGCTCAGTTCATGGCTGTGTGCGGTGTCTTCAACTTCATCTTGAAGGCCACTTTTCACAAAATCAGCCAATTGTAGTAAACCAAAACGCAATACAGATGGCATAGAGTCTAACTCAATTGCATCCATTAGGTTCTTAACATATAACCCAAGTTCTGTATCGCCCTCAATTTGTAAGCGTCGTTGAAAAAACAAGGTGTCCGGATCTTCTTTACGCGCGGCAATTAAAATAAGATCGTTAGCATTACCACTAAAACTTACATCTTCTTTTTCAGAACGGCTTACGATTAATTTATCATCACAAACACTGATAAACCACTGCAAATGTAAATCTTTAATTTCTACCTTTAGCCATTTATCTTCTAAGAAGTGTAAATCCCCCTCAGCTAATGCTTCGCGGAATTGCCAACTTAAAAACTGTTCTAAAATATCACGTTGCAAAGCAAATGGCGTGATTTGCAAAGGGTAACGCAAGAAACGAGGGCCATCTTTAACTAGGCGGGTGCGAATTTTATTAAACACTTTCGGACTCCTTAACATTTAATTGCGGCTATTGTGCCAGATATAGATAGCGATTCTGCGATCCTACATCAATATTCCGTTAATCGGTTGTTCATATTTTGAGTTATTTAATTTTACTTAAGTAAAACTCAATATTCTCTGCCCTAAATCAAAACCTTTTTTTATCCTGCTTATTACAATTTCTGATCATTTTTAATCTCTAAAGGGAAGTGAAGATGGAATTGTTGTGCCCAGCAGGTAACTTACCCGCATTAAAAGCCGCTGTTGATAATGGTGCAGATGCCGTTTATATCGGCTTAAAAGATGACACCAATGCTCGCCATTTTGCTGGCTTAAACTTCACAGAAAAGAAATTGCAAGAAGCCGTCAATTACGTACATCGCCACCAGCGAAAACTGCATATTGCCATTAATACTTTTGCTCATCCTGATGGATTTGAACGCTGGCAAAAAGCCATTGATATGGCGGCTCATTTAGGTGCCGATGCATTAATTTTGGCCGATATTGCTATGCTAGAGTACGCAGCTGAACGCTATCCACAGATAGAGCGTCATGTATCGGTACAGGCGTCGGCCACTAATACTCAGGCAATCGCATTTTATCAACGCAATTTTGATGTTGCACGTATTGTACTACCACGCGTTCTTTCTATTCATCAAGTCAAACAATTGGCTCAAAGTAGTCCTGTTCCTTTAGAAGTCTTTGCCTTTGGTAGTTTGTGCATCATGGCTGAAGGACGCTGTTATCTTTCCTCTTATCTAACTGGTGAATCGCCTAATACTGTCGGAGCCTGTTCCCCAGCTCGTTTTGTCCGTTGGCAGCAAACACCACAAGGTATGGAATCTCGCCTCAATGATGTCTTAATAGACCGTTATGCTCCTGATGAAAATGCAGGGTATCCTACTTTATGTAAAGGACGTTATTTTGTTGATAAACACTGCTATCACGCCTTAGAAGAGCCAACCAGCTTAAATACGCTAGCGCTACTACCTGAACTTATGGCTATGAATATTGCCTCTGTCAAAATTGAAGGTCGCCAACGTAGCCCCGCGTATGTTACTGAAGTTGCAAGAGTATGGCGTGCAGCTATTGACCAATGTAAAAAAGATCCTCAAGGTTTTAAAACCCAACCGCGTTGGATGAGTGCATTAGGAAAAATATCTGAAGGAACACAAACAACATTAGGTGCTTACCACCGGAAATGGCAATAATAAGGGATAATAATATGAAATACGCATTAGGCTCTGTACTTTATTATTGGCAAAAAGAAACACTTGAGACATTTTATCAGCAAGCAAAACAGAGCGATGCTGATATTATCTACTTAGGCGAAACAGTCTGTAGCAAGCGCCGTGAGACTAAACCACAAGATTGGATTAATCTGGCCAAAGAAGTGGCTAAAAGTGGTAAACAAGTGATCCTTTCTACCTTAGCACTACTACAAGCGCCTTCTGAACTAAAAGAGATAGCAAAGCTGGTGGATAACGGTGAATTTTTAGTTGAGGCTCATGATTTTTGTGTGATCAATATGCTTTATGAGCGTCATTTACCTTTTGTAGCAGGCCATGGATTAAACTGCTATAACGCTTATGCACTACGTTTATTACAGAAACAAGGCATGATACGTTGGTGTATGCCAGTTGAACTATCTCGTGAGTGGTTAAATAATCTTTTAATTCAATGTGAAGAATTAGCGATTAGAGATAAATTTGAAGTAGAAGTATTCGCTTATGGTCATCTTCCTTTGGCTTATTCAGCGCGTTGTTTTACTGCTCGCTCGGAAAATCGTGCTAAAGATGATTGTGAAACCTGCTGTCAAAAATACCCACAAGGCCGTCAGGTATTATCACAAGAAAACCAACAAGTGTTTGTTTTAAATGGTATTCAAACGCAAAGTGGCTACTGTTACAATTTAGGTAATGATTTAACTTCAATGGCAGGTTTAGTCGATATCGTCCGTCTTTCACCGCAGTCTGATGAAGTTTTTACTACCTTAAAACAATTTCGCCAAAATGAACAAGGCGCACACCCTATTAACACCATCCATCATCATGATTGTAATGGTTATTGGCGTAAACTGGCTGGTTTAGAATTAGTTGAATAAGTAGATATTTTTTGAAATCTAAATAAGGTGGAAAATAAAATTATTATTCCACTTTATTTTAATAAACATCTACTCATAAACAAAGGTCACACCGATAACGGATTTTACATTACCCGCTCTTACTCTTTCTCCCGTTTCACCATACGAAGCAGATAGCCTTAAACTCACACTATTATTCGTCACATTGCCTAATTTGACCGGTGTATTAGCAGGAATAACACCATTATTATTTGATATTTTAATTCCAACCCCTTTAGCAGGAGAGTTAGATGATATATTGGTAAAGACCGTATTATTCACATCAGACGTTGATCCTGTTAAATAGTAAGAAATATTTTGTTGTCTAGGACAAAAAATAGATAAAGGAATAGGTTGCGCATTACCCGGATATTCAGGAAGATTAATCGTGACATTTCTACTAGAAAGATCACAGCCCCCAGTAGGCATAATAACATCATTTAATGCGTAAATATTCCATGTAAAAAAACGAGGGTGCCCACCATCCCAATCTGCAATTTTGTACATTTCTATTTTTGCAATTAAATCCCCCTTATTTATTTGCTTCCCTCCCGCAGCACCAATACTTTTCAAATACAATCTAAGATTTAGTGGGATAAAATTTCTGTCTTTAATATTAATAACTTTTGTATCGTAATAAAGAGGAATAGGATAATAACTGTTATACCATAATAAAGAGCCGTCAAAATTATTCAGCGCGCCTCCAAAAGTCGTTCCACTAACTAAATTAACATGGTCAACGTCTATTGGATCTCTAGGTCCACCATAAGAATCATTTTTACAAAGAATTTGTTGAGATAAATCCACTACCAAATTCTGGTTTACTTCAACTCGAGGCGTTAAATTAACGCGTATATTAGCAGCACCATCACCGACAATTTGTCCCGTTGAAGCGACTTTACAAGTAAATGATAGTACTGGGTTTGAAAATAAACCGAAGCTTAAATACAATAAAAAACGCATTGTTTTTTTATAGCTTATCATCATGTTTTTTCTATAATTTAATTAAATAACAATTACATAAATACATAGGTAACATTAATTATTGCCTGTACTGATCCCTGTGTAGGTCTACCATTCACAGAAATGGCTCTTACTCGTAAAGGAAAAATTGCAGCAAACGAATACTCACCAACTTCAACCACTTTTTTCGAACCGTTTCTTAATTTATTACCTGCAGTATCTTGTAATTCTAAATGAAGATTTTTAGCTGAGCCCTGATTTCTATAGTATCCAGTACTATCATCAAGACCGGTGAATGTCGCTTCAATAGAAGTTGTACCAATAGGACAATTTCTTAATTCCAAATCAACGGGATACCATTTAGAGGTAGAGCCTGGGATCATAAAATCGAATGTATATAGGTCGCCCATGTCCACATTGGCTGTTTTTGTGATTGTTTCACAAGGCCTTGCTATTACACTTCCATTAACAGTAATTGTTGCATCTGCAGCCATAGCGAATGAAGTATTGCAGCATAAAATAGCAAATATTACGTTTTTTACTCCTCGCCATTTATATTTCATCATTGATTCTCTTTATCTCTATTGGTACTCGAGTGTAAAAGTGGCACTGGCTTTAATTTTTCCAGCTAAGACAGGCATATCAGATGCCATTAATCGACTATAGAAAAAAACGGTGTTACTTTTTCCTGCAACTAAGGGGATCCATTTAAGTTGGTCACTACTTGGATTAATAGGAATGGGTGACCTTTCACTATCTAATATTTGTATTCCAACACCAGAAGCAGATGTTGCTATCGGATCTAACGCTAATAATGAAGGATTATTTCTATCTGAAATACCATTAAAATAGAATTTCACAGCAATCACTGATTCTCCACAAGGCTCCAGTATTATATGAAAAGGAATAAAGGGTGTTGTTTCTCCCACTTTATATAACCGCTTAACTTCATTATTTAATAAATCAATAGTTTGGTATTGTGATTCTGGTGCAACTGCACAGGTGTTATCTCTCATATAACCTGTTATTTGAATAATGCTATCGGCAGAATATGCAACATTAGGTGATAATGATAAGAAAAATAACCATAGTGTTGTCAAAATACCCTTAATATTATTAGTCATTATTTATTCCTTAATAGGGTGGCACTCTGCACTATATTCAACATAAAGTTTATCTGGATCTTGTGGTGGTAATGTGTAATTTACTAAGCATTGTTGCTCTTTCTTACTACCCCAATTCACTTTTAATTGCCCTGAAGGTGATAACCCTGTTAAATAAACTTTTCCTTCATCTGCCACAATCCCAGTATTATTACCTGAATCAACGATAGCCCCGAAAGGTACTGGTTTCCCTTTATGGGTTAATGTCGTAATTGCTTTTATCCCAACACTAGGCTCAAATGTGATCGCACTAATGGCCCCACGAGTAGGAACTACGCTTTTCACCGCATTATCTATTTCAATATTGTTAGAGAATGAATTGGTATCCAATGCAATACGGTTTTCTTTATATTCAGAAACATAAGGTAAAACCGCATAACCATTACTGTCTGTCGTGATGCCACTATTGTTTTCTAATTTTATATTTTTAACTTCAGGTACTTTAACTAACACCGCTGTTTGATATATAGGCTGACTAAGTGTTATACCACCTGAGTGAGCTAAAATACTGCCACTCATACCATAATTTATTTGATGTGATGTATCGGTATAGTTATAACCTATATTGCTATTCATATAAGAACCGTTATAACTTAATGAGGCATATCCTGTTGAGTCCGATTCTTCTTCATGAGAATAACCTGTTTGAATATTGTAACTTAAGTTTTTATCTTCCAATAATGTACCGTTTAATCCGATAGTATTGTTAAAACGTTTCTTCATGTTATGCGAGGAGTTAGTACTTAAACTCGCATTTTGCCATATAGAATCATTATCAGAACGCATAAAGTTACTAAAAGGAATACTAGTATTAAATGCTAACATCTGATCTTTACTATCATTCCATGATGTTTTAGATAAGCTATAATTTAGGCCTAAATTAATACCTTTAATAATAGTATTAAGGCCTATCTGTAATTGATTATCTTGTTTTCTAGAATTCCAATAACGCTGATTAGTACCAATAATATATAACGTAGATTGATCACCTATTTTTTGAGTAATATTGAGTTGTATCCTTTGCCTTTTATTATAAATAAGATCGTAGTAACTTTGTGGCAATCCACTAACTTCAACAACACCATCCTCCGTTTGTATATAATTTCCTCTCATTTTTTTATAAGTAGTCTCTGCTAAAGTATAAAAACCACTCGTCGCATATTTATAACCGGCAAGTTGCACCCTTGTGCCTAATTCATTGATAGATTTATTATAAAGAATACGTATCGATTGCCCACGGTGTGTAGAGTCATCGGGTAGTATTGATCTCGCTTCGGTAATATCAAATGATAAAGCCCCAAAACGCCCAATATTTTTACCTACCCCAATACTTGCCGCTTGGTAATTTTTGGATAACTGGGTTCCTCCATAAATGGTCCAACCCGCAGGTAAGCCGTGGATCACTGATCCTTGTAAAAAATAAGGCCGCTCCTGCTCATCATTACCCGAACGGTAACTACCTACAGTCACTGAATATTTGGTATGCCCTTCCCTTTGTAATAAAGGGACTGATGAATATGGCACAGTAAAGGTTTGTGTTGAACCATCAGACTCGGTAATGGTTACCTCTAAATCGCCACTGTTACTTGTTGAATAGAGATCATCAATAACAAAAGGACCCGGTGGAAAAGAGTTACGGTAAATCACATAACCATTTTGCTGTATAGTAACCTCGGCATTAGTCCGGGCGACACCTCGAATAATCGGAGCAAAACCTCTTTGGCTATCCGGTAACATAACTTCATCAGATGACAGTTGAAAGCCTCTAAAGTTGATGCTGTCGAAAACTTCACTTTGTGTGTAGCTATCACCAATAATAAGACGAGAATATAATTTATTAATACCACGTTCTATATAAGTATTCAGATGTTTCCAACTTGATTTATTAATAGAATCATAAGAATAAATAGAGTTATCACGAAGACGCCATGGCCCAAGATTGATCCCACTTTGTAAATTGAGATGAGTAAAATGAGTATCTGGGCTACCATCGTTGCGAGTTTTACTCCCATTTAAAATATAGGTAATAAATCCAGCCACAATACCATCATCCCATAACTCTGGTGGAATAAAGCCTCGAGACTGATTGACTAAATATACTTGAGGTATAGTGAGATTGAGCTTTTGTGAACCAACATCAAAATTTGCTGTGGCTTGAGAAATTAATGAAGTAAGTGACTGACAATGTTCATCGAGCTCATTTTTCTGTTCAACATTATTTTTATCTTTATTTTGTTCATCCGTTATGAGATTTAAATTAACATTCCAACTTTTTAGCTCTGCTTTTGTGATACATGGTGATAGCTGCCCTTTATTCTCAATAAAATTGATATATTGGGTTTTTAAGAATATGTCATTTAAGTAAATATCAACCAGATAATTACCTTCAGGTACTTCTAATCCTTTCTCAAAAGAAGATAGATCAGCGACAGACTCCGGGTTATCTGATAAGAAATAGGGGTTATAATAAAACTCCTCCTCAGACTTTGAGTCAACTGAAAATAGTAGCGCAAGTATAAAAATAAATAATTTTACGTTATTTATTTTTATGCCGCTTAAGCTATTTATACCTGTTGAAAATGACATAATATCACTCTTTCAATTCTACAATATTAAATAATGATTATCTAACGTCGACGATTGTTTTTGGTGTGATGGCACCATAATCATTAATAGTTTGAAACGAGAGTTTCCCATAAGCTGATGTTGGAATAGAGATAGACTTATCTTCAAAAGGTGGAACCATAGTGTTCTCTAATTTTTTACCACCAAGTTCTAATTCAGTCATCGTAATAAAATAAGGTGTCGGATTTTTTATAATAAGTGTGTCATTATTACGTTTAAATTGTAGTTTTTTATAATTTTCATCTGGAGATATGGTGAGATCTTTTGGTCTATAAAAGAATTTTATTTTACTAATAATCGCAAGTTGTAACATATTCTCATTAGCAAGTGATTTTTCTACAGCGGGGATAGATTTTACACTCAACCAAAATAAAGTTTCTCTATCTTTCGGTAATTTATTGTTAGTTGCATCTATAATTCTTAAAGTATTCTCTTTTTTACCCTGCATAGAAAATAGAGGAGGCGTAATAACAAAAGAGTTATCTTTCTTTCCTTCGCTATTTTCTATCCAAGACTGTATTAAATAACGTTTTTCATCATTATTAATTACTGGTAATTTTACTTGCTTTTCACCTGCAAAATAAATGACTCTAGTTGCCCCTAATGATACAGCAGCATATGCTTGGTTAATGACACATAGAGTTAAGAGCATTAAAAAAAGAAGCTTTATTTTAGAAAAAGTTAGAATACTATTCATTTTTATAATCCACTATAGCTAATCTTGGTGTATGTCTTATTAAAATAACCCACAAAAAAGTAAAAAAGCCTTATACTAAAAAATAGTATAAGGCTATATATTATTCGTATTGGACAGCAAAGGTTGCGTTCGCGTTTGCGATACCAGGTTCAGTTGCACCTAAAGCATAATATCTTGCTTGGAATGGAATAATATTTTTTCCATCATGTAATTTAGTTGCATTACCGAATCCAGCGCCGTCAAAAGACATTGGTGCACTCTTACTATCTAAAATTTGAATACCGACATTTTTAGCACCACCAGCAGAAGAAGAAGATACTGCTAATACGTCATCTTGTCCTGCAGCAGAAACCCCTGTAAAAGCAACTTTTGCAGTACTAGCTACTTTAGAGTCACAATCATTTAATTGGATAGTAAAATTAGTATTTTCGCTAAAATCACCAGCTTTCGCTAATTTTGCAGTTCTCACTTGACCTAATTTAACTATTTGGCCATCAGATGAAGAGTCAACAGCACATGCTGCATTTACTAATTCACCTTTAAAAAATATTTCGCCACCATTCACGGTTACAGGTCCATTTCCTACAGGATCTTCAGCTGAAACAGCAAAAACAGAACCTACAGATAATGCAGAGATCACAAAAAGTTTCAAATAATTAAGTTTCATATAAATTACCTTAATTCCTAGAAAATAATAAACACATTTAATTACGATTTTTCATAGACTTTTATCTTATTTAGATAATAAGATAAAAGTTACTAAGAAATTAAATTGACATCGATATAATAATACTTAATTAAAAATTAACAATTAATTTTTTAAAATTTTTATTCTTACTTTAATTGAATGTTTTATTTTGATTATTTAATTTAGCCCTTCTAAATTAAATTCATTATAATAAGATTAGTTTATTTTAATTAAGTGTCATTACTGGTTTTTATATAATTGTTTGTTTTTTATGTTTATATAAAAAGTAATTAATTTATTTTTTATATATTAAGATAAGGAAAAGCACTTAAAATAGTTCACATTAATTATTATAACAATAACATTAATTATTTAAGCTTATTAAAAAACATTATTATTATTAAGATAATATCTTTAGATAGAGATTGCATAAAAATAAAATAATTCAAACAAAATTTTGTTATTAATAGACTATTATAGAAAATTCACACTAAAATAAAAAATACGGGATAACTTTTCAGTAATCCCGTCCTATTTACCTAGCATATTACAGATATTATTTACTTTGAACGGTGGTAATGTCTCACCCAATGCTTAAATTGATGAGTAATTTTCCTTAACTCACCATTGCGCAACATCCCCACTAACACCCCCAAAATGGTATATATCACGCCTAAAACCAGCATCATCACGATATCCCCTAGGATGCTTTGGAATGATAATCCCATCTGGTTAATTCCGGCCATAGCATTTACAGCCCATGTAGAAGGTAATGCAGAGGATATTGCCAATACCCAATCTGGCATAGCTTGTAATGGCCAAATAGTTCCCGAAATATAGAATACCGGTGTCGTCACAAATGCTAATGTTAAGTAAATCATCTCAACACTGCGCAAGCATTCGGTGATCAACTTACCTAATCCTAATACTGCTAATAAGAATGGGAAGGTCAACATCCAAATTTGATAGAGGGGTGCTTCTTGACGATAGCCTAATACCCACGGCCATAGTGCAAAGAACACCGAAGATAAAAAGAGCCAAATCGGTATAAGTGCAGATAGCGCGCCTAAATATACCGCTAACGGAGGCTTCCCTTTTGGCGTTCCTCTGACGGCGATACTCACTCGTACACAAGCAATTAATAATGAGTGTTGCAATAACATCACTAACAAGCCTGGGAAAATAATGGCGGCAAAACTGACCCCAGGGTTATACATGGCGATAGTTTCACTTTGGATCGGTTTTAATAATATTTTTGACTGTGTCGCACTAAAACCCGCATTTTGTAAGATACGGCCGTTATAGTTATCTAATAATTGCTGATACGCCTGCATTAATTCTTGCTGAATTTGTCCACTAGCAAGGCGGTTGGTCGCATCCCCATACACAGGAACGGTAACATTTTTGCCATTAAGCAGTTTTTTTTCAAAATCTGTTGGAATGATAATAATGGCAAACAGTTCACGCATGATCATGTCATGACGAGCTTCATCTAAATTATCATATCCCTTTAAGCTTAATTTAGGTGTGGCATCTAATGAGCGGATAAGGGCATAACTGGCGGGGCTATGATCTTGATTGATCACCGCCACAGGCAGATCCCACAATACAGGTTTAGCGTAGACTAAACTCATAATGCAAAGAGAAACCAATAATAACATCCACATCGGTTTTTCTAACATGCCTAATAAAACACGCTTAAATGTTTGGAAATACATCTGCATCATACGACACCTACCTGTAATTCCAATCTTTTAAAGATGCGTTTGCGAACTAAAAGCGCAATCGCAAAAGGATAAATCAACAAAAGCGTGCACACATAAAGAATACCTTGTAACGAAACTTCTCTTAAGAAGATATCAAACATAGCATTTAAGGCGTGCGTTAACGGCTCTAGATTAGAAATGATTCGAGCAGGTAATATCATCGACAGTTCAGGCACCGCCATCCCTGAAAAAGCTAAGGCGATACTCACTAGCATACCTATCATACTGTATGCGGTTATCGCACTATTGGTAAATGTAAACAACAGCAACCCAATACTTTGTGCCGCGATGATATAAAAGAACCCCACCAATATCATATAAAGCGGATTACCATTGACTTTTGCCCCTGAAAAATGCACCAACGCCGCTAATTCAACCATTAATAATGTTAAGAAAAACAGCGTATAAGGTGCTAATTTACCTATTAGGGCAAAAGTGAAAGGTTTTAAGTTTAATAGCATATTACCCCGTGATAAGGAGTAAATCGTGCAGGTGACAACAAAGAGTTGCAGCATATGAATGGTTGCAGCAAATTGTTGATAGTAGATATAACTACCACTGGCATTAAACAGGCTGTCATAAGAGAGTGTTACTTTGGCTAAAGGCGGCACTGGCTTATTCATCTCTTGCGCTAAAACAGTGCGATATTGAGCATTAAGCTCGGCAATTAACCCGCTAAAATCCTGTATAGCATAGCTACCCGCAGCATAATACAACCCATTGTAATACATTCGGGTTGTCGGCTGTTTACCTGCTAATACATCTTTTTCAAAATGGCGGGGGATCATTAAAATAGCGTAATCTTTTGCACTTCCTAACTGCTCTAAGGCGGTTCGCGGATTTGTATCTAGCGCACTTAATTTTGCATGAGAGCCTGCATTTAAATCTCGGATCAACGTTTTTGATAGTGGACTATTATCATTATTGATAACGGAAACTGGCAAGTTCAGCAAAGTACCTTCTGAAAAGTTAGCACTAATTAATGTGAATAACATTAATGGAAACAGCCAGCTTAGCCAGTGGAACACTGGACTTCGCACTGCCATATGGGTTTCTCGTGAGAATGCGCTATTAAAACCACGCCAAGCTGCCTTTACTCTCATTATTCGCCCTTACTTATCCCAACGCCATAATGCGCTCATACCAGGACGTAGTCCTTCAATTTGTGCCGTTGGATACAGTCGAACTTCAAAGGTTTTTAAGTCGAAATCTCCTGTTGCACGCGTCGCTCTTTTCGTTGCGTAATCTCCCATAGGAGCAATATAGCGAACTTCTGCTTCCACTTCTTTATTGCCTAACGCAGGAACAGTGATGGTGATGCGATCGCCTTTGCGGATATCGGCTAAAATATCTTCACGCAAGTTATATACAAAATAGGCTTCAGGAAGACGAATTAACGTAGCTAATGGGCTATTGGCATTAAAAAGCTCACCCACTTCCGCAGGAATAGGCCCCACTTCGCCGTCAACCGGAGCTTTTACCTGTAAATCTTGTTGCTGAACTTTCAGCTCAATTAATTGCTGCTCTGCTTGTTGTAGTGCGGCTCGGTATTTCTCACGTAATTCAATACGATCACCGTTTTTCGCTTCATCTAATTCAGCTTGAGCGGCTTTGGCTTGCTGCACGGCAACATCTCGACGACTACGAGCACTATCAAGCTCATTGGCAGAGACATAACCTTTATTGGCGACCGCACTAAGACGTTGGTAATCTTTCGTTGCATTGGTGGCTTGTGCTTGCGCCTGAGATAAGATCGCTTGTAAATTGCGAATGCTTTCTTCTCTTGTACCGTGAATAGAGAGATCTAATTGAGCTTGAGCTTGGGCTTTTGCCGCTTCCAGTGCAGCCACTTGAGCATTGAGTTCAGGGCTATCTAAGGTGATCATCAATTGCCCCGCTTTAACATCATCACCCCGCTCAATATGACGCTCTATAACACGTCCTTTGGCTTTAGAGGCCACAATAACTTCAGGTGCATCCACTTCACCTTGCAGTAATAAATATTGATTATGCGCGCGGAAAAGAACGGCTAATGCAATAAGTATTAGCATTAATAAAATAAGATAGATGGCTCTTTTTTTCATATAACGATTAGACCTTAATAGTGAAGTAGAACACTCACTGATAGCGTTATCTTACACAATAACTGGCTATTTCTTTAAGAATTTTGTGCGCTAGATCACTGACTCAGAGGAAGATTTTCTTTGATAGTGCGATTAAGTTATTCTTATACCAAATTTTATTACTCCATGAATAGCCTCATTTTATCTACGTTTTTTTAATTTATTAAATAAACACAGAAAGTGGTACACACAACTTATGTACGAATTTGATTTAATTTTGCTGTTATTACAGCAAATGTGCGTTTATCTCATTATTGCGTGGTTTCTCAGCAAAACGCCGCTATTTACGCCTCTTTTACAAGTGACTATCAAACTTCCACATAAATTAATGTGCTATGTGATTTTCTCCATTTTCTGCATTATGGGCACCTATTTTGGATTGCATATTAATGACTCTATTGCTAATACCCGTGCTATTGGCTCCGTATTAGGCGGATTATTAGGTGGCCCGTATGTAGGCTTTCTCGTTGGCTTCACGGGTGGCTTACACCGCTATTCCCTCGGCGGAATGACAGCGTTAAGTTGTATGGTATCCACTATCGCAGAAGGATTAATTGGTGGATTAGTTCATCGTTATTATGTAAAACATGGACAAATGCACCGCATATTTAATCCTTGGACTGCGGCTACCGTCACCTTTTTTGCCGAAATAATACAGATGAGTATTATTTTATTACTCGCTCGTCCTTTTGATGAAGCACTTTCTTTAGTAAAAAATATTGCCGCTCCTATGATTGTAGCAAATACAATAGGTGCTGCGATGTTTATTAGGATATTACAAGATAGACGTGCCATTTTTGAAAAATATACCAGTGCTTTCTCCGCTCAAGCATTAAAAATTGCGGTTTGCACTGAAGGTATTTTACGTAAAGGCTTTAACCAAGATAATAGTACTCGTGTTGCAAAAGTTATCTACCAAGAATTAAAAGTCAGTGCTGTCGCCATTACGGATAGAGATAAACTACTCGCTTTTATTGGTATTGGCGCTGATCATCATTTGCCGGGTACACCGATTTCCTCAGAACAATCTAAACAAGCCATTAATAATAACGAAGTCGTGTATGCGGACGGCAATGAGACACCTTATCGATGTACCCTTTCTCCACATTGTAAATTAGGCTCGACACTGGTTATTCCTTTACGAGGAGAAAATAATCGCGTTATTGGCACCATAAAGCTCTATGAAGCAAAGAATCGCTTATTTAGCTCCATTAATAGAACCTTAGGAGAAGGGATCGCCAGTCTATTATCAGCACAAATTCTTGCCGGGCAATACGAAAGAAATAAACAATCACTATTAGAATCAGAAATTAAATTACTACACGCACAAGTCAATCCCCACTTTTTATTTAATGCATTAAATACATTACAAGCCGTTATTCGTCGTGATAGTGATCAAGCAAAACAGTTAGTGCAATTTCTGTCAGCTTTTTTTCGTAAGAATTTAAAAAGACCCGAAGCGATAGTGACACTCAGTGATGAAATTGAACACGTCACGGCTTATTTACAAATTGAAAAAGCGCGCTTTCAAGAAAGTTTACAGATAGATATTCAGATACCTGAACATTTAGCCACTGCGCGCCTTCCTGCATTTTCGCTTCAGCCTATGGTTGAGAATGCAATTAAACATGGAACATCACAGTTATTAGGCATCGGAAAGATTACAATTAGAGCGCATCAAGAAGACCACTTAATAGTGATCGAAATTAGTGATAATGCAGGGCTTTATCATTCGCAAGGCGCATCACATCAGCTCGGTTTAGGAATGAGACTTGTCGATAAGCGGATTAAATTACGCTATGGTGATCTATATGGTGTACTTGTGGAGTGTCAGCCTGATAACTATACCAAAATAAAAATCTGTTTACCCTTAGAAAAAAATATGGATAACGCAGCATAACAATGAATATATTAATCGTTGATGATGAGCCGCTTGCTCGTGAAAATTTACGTTGTTTACTCGAAGAAGAAAAAGATATTCATATTATTGGTGAATGCAGTAATGCTATTGAGGCGATAGGAGAAATACATCGTAAAAAACCTGATGTGGTTTTTCTTGATATTCAAATGCCACGTATTACTGGCTTAGAAATGGTCTCAATGCTTGATCCTGAACATCGCCCTTATATTGTCTTTTTAACCGCATTTGAAGAATATGCTATTCAAGCATTCGAAGAGCATGCTTTTGATTATTTGCTCAAACCATTAGAGCAAGAGCGTTTAGCCAAAACATTAAGTCGTTTACGCCAAGGCAATAAACAAAATATTGATTTATTATCACCACCTGAAGAACGCTTAAAGTGCATTCCTTGTACTGGGCATAGCCGTATTTGGCTAATGCCAATCGATGAAGCCGTGTTTGCTACATCACGATTAAGCGGTGTCTATGTCACCAATAATCAAGGGCAAGAAGGTTTTACTGAGCTTACATTACGTACTTTAGAAACACGCACCCCGCTGGTACGTTGCCATCGTCAATATTTAGTGAATATGGATTATGTCAATGAAATTGTATTTGGTGATAATGGACAAGCAGAACTTATTTTACATAATAATAAACAAATTCCGGTCAGTCGACGTTACCTTAAACCCTTAAAAGAGGCGATTGGCTTAATTTAATCAGTAAAAAGGAATAAGCTTGATGGAACCCATTTATATTAAAGTTTATATTAATCGCATCGAAGTTCGTGATCTTCACACCAAAAAAGAATTTTCTGTAGAACGTCATTTTACTCATAGCCGAATGTTAATTGGTGATTTTTACCCTGCTATTGAAGCGATACGAACAGCACTTACTCAAATAGGTATTAACCCATTATCCTTTTTTTGTCGAAAAAGAAATGTGGTAATTCATCCTTTAGAACGTACCGAAGATGGATTATCCCAAGTAGAAATTCGATTATTCAATGAAGTCATTGCCGGTGGATTGAATAATAAATACAAAAAAATCGTTATTAGTGCAAAACTCACACCACTTATGGATGCAGAGGTGATTGAATTAATCAATAAATCATAACTCTATATAAAATCAGTATTTAACCATTTACAAATAAGTGTCTAAATACTTATTAAAAACCTGCTGATATTGTTTTCTAGAAAATATAAATTGTTTAATAGGTGTTATTCCATGCTTATCCAAATCTAAAGCCTCCTCTCTATCTAATCCATCCTTATATGCAATATTATTCCATTTCACCTAATGTTCTGTAATATCTAAAGTACAAGAAATCACAGAACAATAATCACTACCACAATGGCAACGATAAAGCACTAATCGATTATTCTCTAATTGACTATAAACAGGTTTAATACCTAAATATTGTTCGGCTTTACTGTAAATTATTTTATTACGATTGTAATTAGGAAAGTTATCTTTATCAACAATAAAAATATCAAAATCAAAATCTAAAAACCGCCAATCCGTTTGCCGATCAAACCCCAACCATTTGTCTAATCCCTTACCATCAATATAGAAATTAATGCACTCTTGGAATATGCCAATAAAATGTACCCAATTGAGTAATTATTTATTTCTACTTTATATAGAAAAAACCAGCCAATTTTTGTTGACTGGTTTTTCAATTTATATCATCAACTCAATTGAATACTGAGTGAATTATATTCTTATTGATTATGAGTGCTACTACGGCGACGTGGTACATTTTCGTTATTACCGCCCTCGCTCACCATTTACCTGAACAATTTGCTTAATCCATTAGAGCAAGAGCGTTTAGCCAAAACATTAAGTCGTTTACGCCAAGGCAATAAACAAAATATTGATTTATTATCGCCACCAGAAGAACGCTTAAAGTGCATTCCTTGTACTGGGTATAGCCGTATTTAGCTAATGCCAATCGATGAAGCGGTGTTTGCTAGATCACAATTAAGCGGTGTCTATTTTTAAGCTATATTTAAAGTGTTATTTATCATTTTAATACGCTTAGCTAATATGGTTGCACAAATAAAACCAAGCAAACTAAAAGTGACCATAATACTAAATACATAGTTATATCCTTGAATGCCCTCAAAATTATCTAATAATGACCCATAGAGAGCATAAGCAAACATGGAAGGCATATAACCAATAATACATCCAAACGCCATCGCTGAACCCGCATATTGTCTTGGTGTTCCAATTTCATCCATTGGTGCAAAGAAAATAGCTCTTTGCGAGAAAATGATTGCACCGAAACCTAATGTTGCAGTCATACCTAAATAGACATTCATTGAGTCATGAGGCAACATAATGAAAATAGCCATTGCAATCGCAGATAATAAAAATGTCCATTTCAGATATATTGTTGGCGATTTTGCAACTTTGTCAGCTAAAAATCCGCCTAATGGACCACCTATCATTTTTAGTGCATATTGATTAATAATGCCATAGGCACCGATAAGGGCTATTGGTAGTGCGTAAATATCTTTTAAAAAAGGAATAAAATAAGTTAACCCACAGTAAGCAGAATAAACAAAGAAGATACTCATTGATGCTAACCATAAGTTAGGACATTTTACGACATTTTTAATCCCTTCCAAAACTTGGCGATTAGCTTCACTTGCTGAGGAGGTTTCCTTCTTATCGTCATTATCCACAATAAAATATGTAATTATACCTACTATTATTGTAGCAAGCGTATAATAAATTAATCCTGCTTGCATACCTGCTTTACCTTCACCAAATAAAACAAATATATAAAGAGCTCCCGAAGCTACTAGAACATCAACAACCCCTCGCCCAGCTTCTAGAAAACCAAACATACGTCCTTGTTCTTCTTTATTTCCTAATAAACGTACCGATTTTAGTAAAACAGGCCAATAAACAACCTCGCCGAAAAATGCCATTGCACCAAATGCAATTAAATAACCCGTAAAAGGAGGCAATGTGCTTAAATAAGCACCACATAAACCTACCCCAATTAAGCCCGCTGGTAATAAAATTTTCTTAGAGAAGCGATCGGCAATATACAATGATGAAAATAATCCGATTGTTTGAATAATGGCATAAATAGTAAAGCCAAAACCAATTTGGGTGTTAGATAATCCCCAATCTTGTTGCATTGGCACATAAAATACATCTTTCATGCTGGATAGTTTGAATATAGTCCCACCACCCAAAATAAGAAAACATAATTTTCCCCATTTATTCATGATCATATTTCCTATTTTTTATAAGCGATAGCTTCTATTTCAATTAAAACATCTTTAGGTAGACGAGAAACTTCCACACATGAACGAGCTGGGTATTTTCCTGATGTAAAAAAAGAAGAATAAATATTATTAAAAATAGGAAAATCTTTTATATCTTTAATAAAACAAGTCGTTTTAACAATATCATCCATTGATGCACCGGCAGCTTCTATAATAGCTTTTAAATTATTCATAGCTTTTAATGTTTGTGTTTCAATATCATTTCCCATAACAGAACCATCATGAGTATTGAATGGGCAACAACCTGAAATATAAATATGATTTTCAACTTTAATTGCTTGTGAATAAGGACCAATAGCTTCTGGTGCTGATGTAGTATTAATAATCATGAGATCACTCCAATATTTGATAACTATTTTTATATATTAATAACAATATTTTTTTCTTAGTTCTTTTAATTTATTAACAGAAACTTGTACACAACGCTCTTGTGCGTCCATTAATGTTTTTAATGCAACAGGAGAAATTTTAGCTGGATAATAATATTCCAAGGGGTTAATTAATTGCGTATCAAAAGGTGGTGATTTAACTTCAAAGCTTCCACTTAATTCAAATACTCCCCCCGTTCCTTTATCTCTAGCAAAATGAGATGTATAGGGAAAACAGTTTTCTAAGTTAATACGTGTTACAGGTGAATGTTCAACTAATAAACGAAAACATTCATCGATATCAATACTCCCTTCACCAAGAGGCATTCCTGTAATTACCAGTGTTTCATCATCATGTGTAACAATATGATCTTTAAAATGAGTGCTATATGTATAAGGTGCTAATTTGCTCACTGTTACTATAGGATCTTCCCACGCCATCATGCCATTACCAATATCACAATGTGCACCAACCCAAATAGAATCAACATTTTTTACAATATTTAAGATTTCATCAGCCGTTTCATCTTCATGATTTTCTATTGCAAGACGTATACGATATTTTTTTAATAATGGAACAATAGACTTAATATCTTGAATAATTTTAGGGTATTGTTTCGGATTGTATTGTCCTCGACGAAACATATAAGTACGTATCACATCAGCACCAATTCCTCGAGCGATATCAATTGCTTTTGTTAATGCCTTTGGTGTTGTAAAACGTGTATCTAATTCACAATAAAGATTTTTATCTTCAATTGCCTGACGTACTTTTGCTAAATATTCAGGGCTATCACTTGTTAACACACCAAATTCTGGGTGTAATCCTTCATCAGGAATGATATTTAATTCGACCCCATCCAGCCCTAATTCAGTTGCTTTATTTATAAAATCAAAAACATCCATTACACCCTGCTGAAAAAATAGGTGATAGGACTCTGTTTCAATACCTAGTTTCATAATTTCTTCCTCGAATTCCTATACCCGTATTTAGCCATATTAAGAAAATAAAGTATGTGCTTAGGATCATAAAACTTAACTTAGTATAAAAATATTTTACTCAGTATTATCCGAGTATACTAAATATGGATTTCGACAACTTTTAACGTTAGAATTATTTAACTGTAATTATGGGTAAAATTTCTTATGGACCTTCCTACAAACCAAAAGATTACTGAAGAAGATCGGCATCTACTCCGCTCTTATATTCCTTTTCTCGATAATTTGGGGCAATTTCTCGGTGATTATTGTGAAATAGTGCTACATAGTTTTGAGGATTTACGCCATTCCGTTATCCACATAGTTAATGGACATGTTACTGGTCGTGGATTAGGTGCCCCCGTAACAAATATTGCTTTAGAAAAACTCTCAAAATTTAATCGAACAGATCAAATGTGGGAGGTTTATTTCAATACAAAAAGTGTTCGGCCATTTAAATCATCATCTACTTTAATTGTAAATAATGCAGGTACACCTATTGGTATGATTTGTATGAACTTTGCTCTCGATATGCCATTAAATGCATTAATAGATAGTTTTACTGATACAAATAATTTAAAACATGAAAATTTTTCACAAGATGTGAATAATCTTGTACAGAATCATCTAGAACCAATTAAAAAGAGAGTTTATGGAAATAAAAATATTCCAAGTAAATACAAGAATTTAGAGATAATTAAAGAATTAAATGAAAGTGGACTTTTTGAATTTTCAGCAACACATAAAATAGTATCCGCCGAATTAGGCATAAGCTCAGCAACAATTTATAAGCATTTAAGAAATTTAAGTAAGAAATAATAATAAGATTTACTTATTGTCTAGTAGGAGATGGGATCACTCCTGTCGTCCTCTAACAGCACCCTACTTACGGCTGCATATAAGGCGCCAAACACCATGCTCAGCATACTATAAAAAAACCAGTCCATTGTATGGACTGGTTTTTATCAATTCAGCTTAAAATTGAATAAACTTTAAGTTTCTTATTGATTATGAGAGCTACTACGGCGACGTGGTGCGTTTTCGTTATTACCGCGACCACGGAAGTTACCACGCTCGCCATTACCACGGCGTGGTGGTTGATCGCCTTTACTAAAGCGACGACCACCTTGTGGCTGACCATCACGACGGCTGCTATTACGGCGCTCACGGTAAGGTTGTGCATCACCCACTAACTGCATATTCAATGGTTTATTCATAATACGAGTACGAGTGAAGTGGCTTAATAAATCGCCTGGCATCCCTTTTGGTAACTCAATGGTTGAGTGAGAGCCATATAATTTGATATTACCAATATAACGGCTACTGATATCGCCTTCGTTGGCAATAGCACCAACAATATGACGAACTTCAACCCCATCATCACGACCCACTTCAATACGATAAAGATCCATTTCACCCGCATCACGGCGCTCACGACGTGGAGAACGTTCGCGATCGTTACGGCGATCGTCACGATCGTTAAATTCACGACGAGGACGACGTACTGGATCAGGTGGCAGAATAAGTGCACGCTCACCTTGAGCCATTTTCAGTAATACCGCCGCCAATGTTTCCATATCTAACGCTTCTTCACCTTGTGGCGCTAATTTTGGTAACAATGCACGATATTGGTCAAGGTTACTTGTTTCTAACTGTTGAGCGATTTGCTGAGCAAATTTTTCCTGACGACGCTGACTAATCAGCTCTGCGTTTGGTAACTCAACTTCAGGAATAGACATCTTCATCGTGCGCTCGATATTGCGCAGTAAACGGCGCTCACGATTATCAACAAATAGAATTGCACGACCCGCACGACCTGCACGGCCAGTACGGCCAATACGGTGTACATAAGACTCTGAATCCATAGGGATATCATAGTTGACAACCAAGCTGATACGGTCAACATCCAGACCACGCGCAGCAACATCCGTTGCGATAAGGATATCTAAACGGCCGTTTTTCAGACGCTCTAATGTTTGCTCACGCAGAGACTGATTCATGTCACCATTCAATGCCGCACTGTTATAGCCATTACGCTCTAAGGTTTCTGCTACTTCTAAGGTCGCATTTTTTGTACGAACGAAAATAATAGCTGCATCGAAATCTTCTGCTTCTAAGAAACGGATTAATGCTTCATTTTTACGTGCACCATAAGTCATCCAATAGCTTTGGCTAATATCTGGGCGTGTAGTTACACTGCTTTGAATACGTACTTCTTTTGGATCATTCATAAAGCGACGTGTAATACGACGGATAGCTTCTGGCATCGTCGCAGAGAATAATGCGGTCTGGTGCTCTGCTGGGATCTTACTTAAGATATTCTCAACATCTTCAATAAAGCCCATACGTAACATTTCATCAGCTTCATCTAATACTAAACCTTTTAGTTTAGATAAATCTAAGGTGCCACGGTTTAAGTGATCTAATAAACGACCCGGTGTACCCACAACAACTTGTGGCCCTTGGCGTAATGCACGTAGTTGAACGTCATAGCGTTGACCGCCATACAGAGCAACGACATTCACTTTTGGTAAATGTTTAGAAAAATCTTCAATGGCTTCGGCAACCTGAACCGCAAGTTCACGGGTTGGTGCTAACACTAAAATTTGTGGTGCTTTTAATGATTCATCTAGATTGTGTAATAACGGTAAGCTAAACGCAGCGGTTTTACCACTACCGGTTTGTGCCATACCTAGAACATCATTGCCATCTAAAAGGAAAGGAATACATTGTTGCTGAATTGGAGAAGGCTTCTCGTAGCCTAAATCATTCAGTGCAGTCAAAATAGGTGCTGATAAACCTAGATCAGCAAAAGTCATATCGGTTTCAGTAGTCATGTCACTGTGCCTCATTCATTATGGCGGCCAGTTGACATAACATACCGCATGGTTTGTCGGTCTTTATCATCTAAAATGTGAACTGGCTCAAATTATATTATTAAACGAACAAACAAGCCCTCATCCTATGCAGATGATGGCTTTCAAACTGATCAAAGAAATGTTCGTCAGCTATTGCTGGTCCGATTCCGCTAGGTCTTCTTGTTGGCCTAACAGTGCTAATTCCAACAATGCGTAGCGGTGCTCAACAAAGTTATGTGCGTTGTTGGCAACCGTCAGCTTGAATAACGCTTCAGCGCTATCCATGTCCCCCAGACTTAGGTAATATTTACCTAAATAGAAGTTAGTTTCACTAAGATGCTCAGCGAGCGAAGTGTTATCGGTTGACGTTTCATTTAGCCTTTCCATTAATGTTTTTTCACTAATGTCACCTAAATAAAACTCAACTATATTCCATCCCCATTGTCCCGTTTTATTCGCCTGTAGGTATCGCTGTTTCAGCTGTTTTTTAGCAGAATCAGAGTCTATCTCTTTTTCAACAAGATATAACCAAAGCGAACGAATGGGATCATTTGGATCGACCTGATAAAACGCCTGCAGATCATCCTGCGCCAATTTCAATCGGCCACCATAGTATAAAGCGATACCACGATTAAAACGCGCATTATTGTAAGTTGGATCAAGCTCTAAAACAGAATCAAACGCTTCATAAGCAGCATCATAATTCGCTGCTTGCGTAAAATAGATACCTAGAAAATTAAAAATTTCTAGCATATCTGGTCTCATTGACAACGCCATTGAAAAATCATTGCGCGCCAATGCTCTTAAACCGAGACTATCATACAGCACACCACGCTCATATAAAAGCTGTGCATATTCATCTTCGGTTAATGAACGGCTCGCCAGAATTTGTTCTATACGAGCCAATATCACTTCTTGTTGTAAAGAAGGCTGTAGTGGAGTAGCAAAAATAGCATTCTTACGCCATTCTGGACTAGTGCTGCACCCGGAAATAAAGATGAAAACAGCAATAGAACAACCGCGCAGAAATGTTTTCATTTCTCACTCCCAAAGTCAGACTCTTTCAACAAAAAGCGTTTTATGACGTCCTACTTGTCAATCATAATAAGTCTCTACCGATACCTATGTCTAGATATCGGTAGTAGAATATCATTAATTTGCAGGATCTTCAGAAGAAGTTTCAGCTGCTTCCTGCTGGGTTGCTTGAGCCTCTTTCATGCTTAAGCGGATACGGCCTTGGCGGTCAATTTCCAGCACTTTCACTGGAACTTCTTGACCCATAGTCAGGTAATCACTTACTTTCTCAACGCGTTTGTCTGCGATTTGAGAAATATGCACCAGACCTTCTTTACCACCACCGATAGCAACAAATGCACCGAAATCAACGATACGTGTTACTTTACCGTTATAGATACGGCCAACTTCGACTTCTGCCGTGATCTCTTCGATACGAGCGATAGCTTGTTTTGCTTGTTCGCCACTAGTAGCTGCAATTTTCACTGTACCATCATCTTCGATTTCGATAGTGGTACCCGTTTCTTCCGTTAATGCACGGATAACTGAACCACCCTTACCGATAACATCTTTGATCTTATCAGCATTGATTTTGATAGTGTGAATACGTGGTGCAAACTCAGAAATTTCTGCACGAGGCTGGCTAATTGCACTTTCCATTACCCCTAAAATATGCAGACGTGCGCTTTTCGCTTGATTTAACGCAACTTGCATAATTTCACGAGTGATACCTTCGATTTTGATATCCATTTGTAATGCACTGACTCCGTTACGGCTACCCGCAACTTTAAAGTCCATATCACCTAAATGGTCTTCATCACCTAAAATATCAGAAAGAACAACGAAGTTTTCACCTTCTTTTACCAGACCCATTGCAATACCAGCAACAGATTCTTTAATTGGTACACCCGCATCCATCAGTGCTAAAGAAGCACCACAAACAGATGCCATTGAAGATGAACCATTGGATTCTGTAATTTCAGACACTACACGTACTGTGTATGGGAATTCTTCAATCGTTGGCATAACGGCTAATACACCACGTTTTGCTAAACGACCATGACCAATCTCACGACGTTTTGGCGAACCCATCATACCTGTTTCACCGACAGAATATGGAGGGAAGTTGTAGTGCAGTAAGAAGGTATCGGTATGCTCACCCATGATGTCATCAATGGTTTGTGCATCACGTGCAGTACCTAAAGTAGCTGTTACTAATGCTTGCGTTTCGCCACGAGTAAATAGCGCAGAGCCATGTGTACGTGGTAATAAACCTGTACGAATATCTAAAGCACGTACCATGTCTTTTTCACGACCATCGATACGAGGTTCACCCGCTAATACACGAGCACGAACAATTTTCTTCTCTAAACCAGAGAAAATTTCAATGATTTCGCCTTCGTCTAAAGACTCATCTTCTGCTAATAATGTGCTGATCACTTCATCACGAATAGCATCGATTTGCTCATAACGCTCTTGTTTTTCAGTAATACGATACGCATCACCAATACGAGTTTGTGCTAATTGAGCAATACGATCATGTAAAGATTGGTTAATAGGCTCTGGTGCCCAATCCCATTTTTCTTTACCGACTTCGGCAACTAATGCATTGATATTTTCAATCACAACTTGTTGTTGTTCATGACCAAATACCACTGCACCTAACATTTGTTCTTCTGATAATAAATCAGCTTCTGATTCAACCATCAGTACCGCACCCGCAGTACCTGCAACCACTAAGTCTAATTTACTAATTTTCAGTTCATCAACGGTTGGGTTCAGCACATATTGACCATCAATAAAGCCAACACGAGCACCACCGATAGGACCATTGAAAGGTACACCTGATAATGACAGTGCTGCAGAAGCACCAATCATAGCAACGATATCTGGGTTAACTTGTGGATTAACAGAAACCACAGTCGCAACTACTTGGATTTCGTTTAAGAACCCTTCTGGGAATAGTGGGCGTAAAGGGCGGTCAATAAGACGCGCGATTAAAGTTTCACCTTCGCCAGGACGACCTTCACGACGGAAGAAACTTCCTGGAATACGGCCAGCTGCGTATGAACGCTCTTGATAGTTAACGGTGAGTGGGAAGAAGTCTTGTCCTTCTTTCACTTTTTTCTTAGCAACAACGGTAACAAAAACAGCAGTGCCGTCCATGTCAACCATTACAGCAGCCGTTGCTTGGCGAGCCATCATGCCCGTTTCTAACGTAACGGTATGTTGACCGTATTGAAATTTACGAACTGTAGGATTCAGCAAAATAATATCCTTTATCTTATTGTCGCATGATATTTAGCGACGATGAATAATCTTTTCTCCGCTACGTCCCCTCGCGACTAATGGAAATATTTAACTTAACCACGTTTAAACACTTTCATTAGCCGCGCGAATTGTCGCAACTAGAGAGACTAAATAACCATCACCACATTAAAACATAACGACTCATTTTTGAAATAGCACTTTCTTAAAAATAGCACTTTCTAGTAGAAAAGGGGCCTACGGGCCCCTTTTCACTGAAACTCACTTGATTAGCGACGCAGACCTAAACGTTCAATCAGTGCAGTATAACGAGCTACATCTTTACGTTTCAGGTAGTCCAGCAGATTACGACGGCTGGAAACTTTACGCAGCAGACCACGACGGCTGTGGTGATCTTTTTTGTGCTCTGAAAAGTGACCTTGCAGGTGGTTGATTTCTGCAGTCAGCAGTGCGATCTGAACTTCGCTTGAGCCAGTATCGTTAGCATCACGACCGAATTCAGCAACGATCTTTGCTTTCGCTTCAGTACTTAGAGACATAATAAAACTCCAATAAAAGTAAAATTTTCAGATAGCCAATCTCTAATTCAGCTATCCAACTCAGCCACCTAAACAGATAGCCGCATTATTCTACGCTTCAAACACACTTAGCGCAAGAATTGCTATTCAGGGTTATTGAGTGCGTGATAATCCACGACTAATCTTTTCGGTGCAACTAGACCATCTTTGATGATCGCAAGGCCAATAAATTTTTTCTCATCGCCTTCGGTGACTCTGACCCATTCCCCTTCATCCAAGGTGTGATTTACCCGAACCGGTTGCCCCAGTTTTAAGTAACCCGCCATAATGGCGGTTAAATGCACCACAGAGAAATGTGCAACCGCAGTATCCATAGGCAATAATAAGGCATCTAACGCAGGAAATGGTGACTCATCTTGTTGCTGAGCATCATCAATGATTGCACGCAATTGCTCAAGCGTCACCATACGCTCTTTCGGATAATCTGCGACTTCTAAACGACGTAAGAAAATCACATGGGCACCACAGTTTAATTTCTCACCCAGATCATCAATGATAGTGCGAATATAAGTACCTTTAGAACAATGAATTTCTAGTTCTAATTCATCGTCTTCCCAGCGAATAAATTGCAATTCATACACGGTAATGGGTCTTGCTTCTCGCTCAACTTCAATACCTTGTCTTGCATATTCATAAAGTGGTTTACCTTGATGCTTAAGGGCTGAATACATTGAAGGAATTTGCAATGTTTCACCACGAAAACTCTCTAACGCAGCATCGAGCGCTTGCTGGTTAAACTGTACCGGTCGTTGCTGGATCACTTGTCCATGAGCATCAGAGGTATCTGTTCTTTCACCTAATTTGGCAATCACTCGATAGCGTTTATCTGAATCCAATAAAAACTGTGAAAACTTTGTCGCTTCACCTAAACAGATAGGAAGCATACCTGTCGCTAAAGGATCTAAAGCGCCGGTATGCCCCGCTTTGCTTGCATTAAACATGCGGCGTACTTTTTGCAAAGCGTCATTCGATGAAATATCTTGAGGCTTATCAAGCAATAATACGCCGTTAATCTCACGCCCTTTACGACGACGCCCCATTACTCTTCCTCTTTATGACGGCGTTTTTCATCATCTTTGACAACATTTGACACAAGGTTAGACATACGCATACCTTCAACTAATGAATTGTCATAAGCAAATGTTAGCTCAGGAACAACACGTAAGCGCATCGCTTTACCTAATAAAGAGCGAATAAAGCCTGCTGCTTCATTAAGGGCTTTTAAGCCATTTTCTACCATTTCTTCATCGCTTTCTTCACCTGCTGATAGGTTTAAAAAGGTGACAAATACTTTGGCGTAAGCCAGATCACGTGAAATTTCAACACCGGATACGGTGGCCATTCCAATACGTGGATCTTTTACTTCGCGCTGTAAAATGATGGCGATTTCTTTTTGCATTTCCTGAGAAACACGCTGAGCACGGCTAAAATCTCTTGCCATTTTATCTCTCCCTGACAATGTCGTTATCACTCTATTGTCATTATTGATCCAATTTTAAAATCGATGATATCTAAAGAGTATACATAAAGTCACGTTTCACAACCGCTTTACACTTTTTTTCTCTTTAGCAATAAATCTGCTCTTTAGCGTTATCTTACCCTGTTCTTTTAATGACATAAATTACTGAAAGCCAATCTATTTCGCTTATATTGAAAAATACAGAAAAGAATAAAGGGGGAATAGCATAAAGAGAGGAATAAGAAGGGAGCCATTAAGCTCCCTTCTTTTTTAAATCAGACGTACTCGATTAATCGATAGAACGTTTAATTTCGATAACTTGGAACACTTCAATCATATCGCCAACACGGACATCGTTGTAGTTTTTCACACCGATACCACATTCCATACCATTACGGACTTCGTTAACGTCATCTTTAAAGCGACGCAGTGATTCAAGCTCACCTTCGTAAATAACCACGTTATCACGTAATACGCGAATAGGATTGTTACGTTTGATATTACCTTCAACCACCATACAACCCGCGATAGCGCCGAATTTAGGTGATTTAAACACATCACGAACCTCAGCAAGACCCATGATTTCTTGTTTGTATTCAGGCTCTAACATACCGCTCATTGCTGATTTAATTTCATCAATCAAGCTATAGATAACGGAGTAGTAACGTAAATCAACACTTTCTTGTTCGATAATACGACGAGCAGAAGCATCAGCACGAACGTTGAAACCAAGAATGATAGCATCAGAAGCAGCCGCTAAAGTCGCATCTGTTTCAGTGATACCACCCACGCCAGAACCGATAATTTTCAGTTTAACTTCATCTGTAGAAAGTTTAACTAATGCATCAGTGATGGCTTCACAAGTTCCTTGAACATCCGTTTTCAGTACGATGTTCAGTTCAGAAACTTTACCTTCTTCCATGTTAGCAAACATGTTTTCCAGTTTAGATTTCTGTTGACGAGCCAGTTTCACTTCACGGAATTTACCTTGACGATATAAGGCAACTTCACGCGCTTTTTTCTCATCACGAACAACGGTTGCTTCATCACCCGCAGAAGGTACATTAGACAGACCTAAAATCTCAACAGGCATTGATGGGCCGGCAGATTGTACTTCTTTACCTAATTCGTTACGCATTGCACGAATACGACCGTATTCAAAGCCACACAGAACGATATCACCTTTATTCAAGGTACCTTCACGAACAAGGATAGTCGCAACAGGACCACGGCCTTTATCGAGGTAAGATTCGATAACAACACCGCTTGCCATACCCTCTTTTACTGCTTTCAGTTCAAGAACTTCCGCTTGTAATAAGATAGCATCCAGCAACTCGTCAATACCTAAGCCTTGTTTTGCTGACACATGGATAAACTGAGTCTCACCACCCCAATCTTCTGGCAGAATGCCATATTGAGACAGCTCAGTTTTAACACGATCAGGATCAGCTTCTGGTTTATCAATTTTGTTCACGGCAACAACAACAGGCACATTTGCTGCTTTGGCATGTTGGATAGCTTCGATAGTTTGTGGCATCACACCATCATCAGCAGCAACAACCAGAACAACGATATCCGTTACCTGAGCACCACGGGCACGCATTGAAGTAAATGCGGCGTGACCTGGAGTATCTAGGAAGGTAATTTCACCTTTGTCGGTTTTAACGTGATAAGCACCGATATGCTGAGTAATACCACCTGCTTCACCTGAAGCCACTTTCGTTGAGCGAATGTAGTCGAGTAAAGAGGTTTTACCATGGTCAACGTGACCCATAATAGTCACCACAGGCGCACGAGATACAGCCATTTCATCGCTAGTATCACGGTCGTTCATCACTTGTTCTTCTAACTCGTTTTCACGACGTAAGATAACTTTGTGACCCATTTCTTCCGCAACCAGTTGTGCCGTTTCTTGGTCTAAAACTTGATTGATGGTTGCCATTGCACCCATTTTCATCATTGTTTTAATGACTTCAGAACCTTTCACTGCCATTTTGTTTGCTAAATCAGCAACTGAAATAGTCTCACCAATGACAACATCGCGGTTTACAGCAGCTGCTGGCTTATTGAAGCCTTGCTGTAATGTGCTGTTTTTACGTCCTTTGCCTTTCTTGTTAGAACGGCCAGCAGCGCGAGCTTCTTCACGATCTGCTTTTTCAGAGTGACGGTTATTTTTCTTTGGACGAGGGGCTTTTGCTGCACGACCACGGCCACGGCCACCTTCAACCTCAGCATCACTTTCATCTTCTGCATCACGCGCATAGCGAGATGTCGTCACATGATAGTCAGTACCTTCTGTTTCAGATGACGTATCTGAAGTCCATTTTTCAGCATTTTCTTCCGCTAAGCGACGCGCTTTTTCTGCTGCAATGCGAGCTTCTTCTTCAGCTTTACGACGCTGAGCTTCTTCTGTTTTACGTTTCAGTTCAGCCTGTTCGGCTATGCGACGTGCTTTTTCCTGATCAGCCTTATCAGCTTTTGGTTTCTCGTTTTGTTTCACTTTGTCTTTTTCCGCTGCTTCGCGCTTAGCTAATTCCGCTGCTTCACGTTTTGCTTCTTCAGCTTCACGTTTTGCCTTTTCTTCAGCCTTTTTCTTGGCTTCTTCAGCTTCACGTTTTGCTTTTTCTTCAGCTTCGCGCTGTGCTTTCTCTTGTGCTTCGCGCTGTGCTTTTTCTTCTGCTTCGCGACGCGCCTTTTCTTCCGCTTCACGCTGAGCTTGCTCTGCCGCTTGTGCTTTTTCAACTGCATCACGGTTCACATAAGTGCGTTTTTTGCGGACTTCGATGGCTACTGATTTATTTTTGCCACCTGTACCAGGAACACTTAACGTACTACGCACTTTGCGCTGTAACGTTAATTTTTCTGGTTGGCTGGTTGACTCTTTATCACGGTTCAACCAAGCCAGCAAGGTTTCTTTCTCTTTTTGGGAGACAGAATCAGAGACGGTTTTCTTAATACCGGCATCAGCAAACTGCTGTACCAAACGTTCAACCGGTGTCTGAATCTCTTCTGCAAGTGATTTTACTGTTTCATCTGTCATTCTGTTCCTTCCTGCTCAGTTGTTACGCATCATTCCCAAACCAGCAGATATTACGAGCAGCCATAATGAGTTCGCCTGCGCGCTCACTATTTAAACCGTCAATATCAGTTAGGTCGTCGATACCCTGTTCGGCAAGATCTTCCAGTGTGCAGATACCACGGGCAGCTAGATCAAATGCTAAAGAACGTTCCATGCCTTCGAGAGCTAATAAGTCCTCAGCTGGCTGGTTATCGCCTAGGCTTTCTTTTTGAGCTAGTTCAATCGTTGTTAATGCCGCTTTTGCTCTTTCACGTAATGCTTCAACTGTTTCTTCATCAAGACCGTCGATAGCTAACAGTTCGTCAATCGGCACATAAACTAACTCTTCAAGGGTAGAGAAACCTTCTTCAACTAAAACAGTTGCGAAGTCTTCATCAATGTCGAGATGCTTAGTAAATATTTCAATGGCTGCGTTTGCTTCTGCCTGATGCTTAGCATTCAGTTCATCTGCAGTCATGACATTCAGTTCCCATTTGTCATCACCACGATGTTTTTTCAGTAATTGTGCTGCTAAGCGAACATTTTGACCATTACGGCCAATCGCTTGGGCAAGATTACTGCTTTCAACAGCGACGTCCATTGTACATTTGTCTTCATCGACAACAATAGAAGCAACATCTGCCGGAGCCATTGCATTAATCACGAATTGTGCAGGATTATCATCCCACAGAACAATATCAATTCGTTCACCGCCCAGTTCACTGGAAACGGCTTGTACACGTGCACCACGCATACCAACACAAGCACCCACAGGGTCGATGCGTTTATCGTTGGTTTTTACAGCGATTTTGGCACGAGAACCTGGATCACGTGCTGCAGCTTTAATCTCAATGATCTCTTCGCCAATTTCAGGTACTTCAATGCGGAATAATTCGATCAGCATTTCAGGACGAGAACGTGTTACGAAAAGTTGTGCACCACGAGTTTCTGTACGAACATCGTATAAGACACCACGTACACGGTCACCTGGGCGGAAATTTTCACGCGGTAGCATATCTTCACGTAAGATAACGGCTTCTGCGTTATTTCCTAAATCTAGGGTGATGTTATCGCGGTTTACTTTTTTCACAACGCCCGTGATAATTTCGCCTAATTGTTCGCGGAATTGATCAACAACCATCGCTCTTTCAGCTTCACGTACTTTTTGTACGATCACTTGTTTTGCGGTCTGGGTGGTAATACGGTCGAAAGTAACAGACTCAATTTGGTCTTCAATGAAGCCGCCTAGTTCAATTTCAGGCTCTTCGTATTTAGCCGCTTCAAGTGTGATTTCACGAGTAGGCTGAGTAACTTCTTCAACCACAAGCCAACGACGGAAAGTATCAAAATCCCCCGTTTTACGATCAATGCAAACTCGTACATCAATCTCTTGCTCATATTTTTTCTTAGTCGCTGTCGCTAATGCAGTTTCCAGTGCTTCGAAAATCTTCTCACGAGGAAGAGATTTTTCGTTAGAGACCGCTTCCACAACAGCCAGAATCTCTTTGTTCATCCTAGTTGCCTCTTCAAAACTTAAAAGTGGGGTACCAGGTTAGCTTTCTGGATGTTGCTCAGTGCGAACACTTCGTCTTTACCATCCACAGTAACCGTGATCATTTCGCCAGCGACAGACTTAATAATGCCCTGCCATTTACGGCGGTTTTGCATCGCAATTCGTAATACAACGGCGACTTCTTCGCCGATAAATTGCTCATAATGCGTTGTAGTGAATAAAGGTCTTTCTAAACCAGGAGATGAGATCTCAAGGTTATAAAATGTTTGAATTGGATCTTCAACATCCAGCACAGCACTGACCTGGTGGCTAACATCAGCACAATCATCAACAGTGATACCTTCTTCACTATCAATATAGATACGCAATGTTGATACTCGACCACGAATAAACTCAAGACCAACAAATTCAAAGCCTAATGCTTCTACTGGTGCTGAAACCATCGCTGTTAATTTTTGCTCTAATGTGGACAAACCCACCCCCAAGGCATAAAAAAAGGGCTTATAGCCCAGTATTCTATTCTCTGATAACAAAAAACCCCGAAATTCGGGGCTTTATGCAACTGGACCCTGTAACTTGCCAATCGAGATAACCTCTTCTACGGCACATTCCACTCAGGATCATAATCGGTTTACAAGATGATTAATGAGAAAAGTGCTGTATTGTTAGAAGTGGTTGCGGGGGCTGGATTTGAACCAACGACCTTCGGGTTATGAGCCCGACGAGCTACCAAGCTGCTCCACCCCGCGTTCGAAAAACGTGGCAAATTTTACGCTGATAACAAGCAAAACGCAAGCTATCTGGAATAATGGTGCCGAGAACGGGACTTGAACCCGTACGCCCGTTTTGTAGGCACTACCACCTCAAGGTAGCGTGTATACCAATTTCACCACCTCGGCACTTTAATGAGACTGTTTATTTAACCAAAACCCCAAACAATCTCATTTTTAACTATTACTTAGTTTACTGCGGAATATCTGTGTTTGCTGGTGCTACAGGCGCTGCTAATTGCTCAGCTTTTTTCGCTTCTTCTGCAGTCTGCTCGATAGACATCCACTTACTGTCTTCACGAACAGTTTTATTGGCACTTAAATTACCTAAAATAAGGCAAAGTACAATAAACACTGTTGCTAAAACAGCGGTCATACGGGTCATGAAATTTGCTGAACCGCTTGAACCAAATACTGTACCGGAAGCACCTGCACCAAAAGAAGCGCCCATATCAGCACCTTTACCCTGCTGTAACAGGATCAGACCAACCAGCCCTGTTGCTGCAATGATAAGAATAACAATGAGTGCTGTATACATTTGCGTTACCTATTCTATGGAACTTATCGCCTATGCGATAACCTTCGATTGCTTCACCCGCTTTAGTTCAACGACCTTACTAAGCGGGTGTGAATACTAACCAAACCTGAACTGACAAGCAAGGTTATTTTACTATAAAGTGATTAATTGAAGAAAAAAACAGCAATTAGCCAACATGTTTTACTGCATCAGCAATACGATTCGCCATCGCTGTGACTTGCTCTTCATTTTCGCCTTCAACCATCACTCTAATTAATGGTTCTGTTCCTGATTTACGTAATAAAACGCGTCCCTTACCGCCAAGCTCCGCCTCAACTTCTTTTGCGACTTGCTGAACTTCTGTGGATTGTAGAGGATCGTGATTTCCCGTAAAACGAACATTCACCAAAATTTGTGGTAATAATTTCATGCCACTGCATAGATCATGCAAGCTCATATGGTTACGAACCATTGCGCTTAATACTTGCAGACCAGCAACAATACCATCACCCGTTGTTGTCTTATCAAGTAAAATAATATGACCCGAATTTTCCGCCCCTAAACGCCAGCCTTTTTCTTGCAATTTCTCAAGTACATAGCGGTCACCCACTTTGGCTCTCACAAAAGGAATACCAAGCTGTTTTAAGGCAATCTCTAACCCCATATTACTCATTAGTGTACCGACGGCACCACCACGTAGTTGACCTTGACGCAATGCTTCTCGCGCAATGATATAGAGAATTTGGTCACCATCTACTTTTAGGCCTTTATGATCAACCATAATAATACGGTCACCATCACCATCAAAGGCTAAACCAACGTCGGCACCCTCTTCTAACACGCGTTTTTGCAACATACGTACATCTGTTGCACCACATTCGTCATTGATATTGATGCCCGTAGGCTCACAACCAATAGTGATAACCTCAGCCCCGAGTTCACGAAAAACATTAGGCGCAATATGGTAAGTTGCTCCATGGGCACAATCCACAACAACTTTTAACCCATTTAAATTATTTTCGTTAGGGAACGTACCTTTACAAAATTCAATATAACGGCCTGCGGCATCAACAATGCGATTCGCACGCCCTAATTCTGCGGACTCTACACAAGTGATCGGTTTTTCCATTTCCGCTTCAATGGCTTCTTCTACTTCATCAGGTAGTTTTGTACCATCAATGGAGAAGAATTTGATGCCATTATCATAATAGGGATTATGAGAAGCAGAAATCACTATGCCAGCTTCTGCTCTGAAAGTACGGGTTAAATAAGCGACCGCGGGGGTTGGCATCGGGCCTGTAAATGAAGCGGATAATCCCGCAGCAGCAAGGCCTGCTTCTAGAGCCGATTCCAACATATAACCAGAAATACGAGTATCTTTACCGATAATGATTTTACGTGAGCCGTGACGTGCAAGTACTTTACCTGCAGCCCAGCCTAGCTTTAATACAAAATCAGGTGTAATAGGGCTGTCACCTACTTTTCCACGGATACCGTCTGTTCCAAAGTATTTACGTTCGCTCATTCATTATTTTCCTTTGCAGAAAGAGTCGCCTGCACGACTTTCATCGCATCTACAGTCTCTTTAACATCGTGTACACGAATAATTTGTGCCCCTTGCATTGCAGCAATAACTGCGCAAGCAACACTACCAGCAACACGCTCTTGTGGCGGAACATTGAGTAACTGTCCTACCATTGATTTACGTGACATTCCGGCGAGTATCGGTAAACCAAAGTGATGAAAATCACTTAGATGTGCTAATAATTGATAATTATGCGCTAAATTTTTACCAAAGCCGAAGCCTGGATCAAGAATAATTTGATTTTTCTCGATACCAGCATCAATACAACGTTGAATATTCTCTGCCAGAAAAGCATCAACTTCTATCATCACATTCTTATACTGCGGCGAATGTTGCATTGTTTTAGGTAAACCTTGCATATGCATAATACAAACAGGTAACCCCGTTTTTGCAGCCGCCTGCAGTGCTCCAGGTTCGGTAAGTGAACGTATATCATTGATAATAGAGGCACCCGCTTGAGCGGACTCCGTGATCACTTGTGCTTTGGATGTATCAACAGAAATCCACACATCAAAACGTTGCTGGATAGCTTCGACCACAGGAATAACACGATGTAACTCTTCATCGACAGAAACATCACTGGCACCCGGCCTTGTTGATTCACCACCGATATCGATGATAGAAGCCCCTTCAGCAATAAGTTTAGCGGCGTGGTTAATAGCATCATTAAGAGAGTTATGCGTTCCGCCATCAGAAAATGAATCTGGCGTCACATTTAAAATGCCCATCACTTGGGGTGAAGATAAATTAAGCTCTCTTCCTCTGGCAATTAATTTCATTTCGTTGATACCTATATAAAAAAACCCCAGAAAGCCTGGGGTTTGTATTTATAGCTTACTCAATATAGAACCCGATAAGGATTAATGAGTATTGTTATCAGAAGGTGTGTCACTCTCTGATCCTGATTTATTATTTGGCTCATTCGTCACATGTGTTTGTGTCGGCTGTGCTGTAGCGGTATTTGCACCACTATTGCCATTATTGCCTTCCCAACCTGCCGGTGGACGAACTTCACGACGATTCATTAAGTCATCAATTTGAGGTGCATCAATGGTTTCATAAGTCATTAATGCATCTTTCATTGAGTGCAGAATATCTAGGTTGTCCATCAGGATTTGACGAGCACGGGTATAGTTACGATCGATGATAGCTTTAATTTCTTCGTCGATAGTACGTGCCGTTTCATCTGACATATGTTGCGCTTTAGCAACTGAACGACCTAAGAACACCTCACCGTCTTCATCAGCATACAGTAATGGCCCTAATTTTTCAGAGAAGCCCCACTGTGTCACCATGTTACGCGCAATATTGGTTGCCACTTTGATATCATTAGAAGCCCCTGTCGAAACATGTTCAGGCCCATAAATGATCTCTTCCGCTAAACGACCACCATAAAGTGTTGAAATTTGGCTTTCCAGTTTTTGACGGCTGGCACTGATTTGGTCACCTTCAGGTAAGAAGAAAGTCACACCTAATGCACGTCCACGAGGGATAATCGTCACTTTATGTACCGGATCATGTTCAGGCACTAAACGACCAATAATAGCGTGTCCCGCTTCATGATAAGCCGTTGATGCTTTTTGTTCTTCGGTCATAACCATTGAACGGCGTTCAGCACCCATCATGATCTTATCTTTTGCTTTTTCGAACTCGACCATTGAAACAACACGTTTGTTACCGCGTGCAGCAAATAGTGCAGCTTCATTAACCAAGTTTGCCAAGTCAGCACCGGAGAAACCCGGAGTACCACGAGCAAGGATCGCAGGATCAACGTCTGGTGATAATGGCACTCGGCGCATATGCACTTTCAGAATTTGCTCACGACCACGAACATCTGGTAAACCTACGACGACTTGACGGTCAAAACGACCTGGACGTAATAATGCAGGGTCTAATACGTCAGGGCGGTTAGTTGCGGCAATCACGATGATACCTTCGTTGCCTTCAAAACCATCCATTTCGACCAGCATCTGGTTCAGCGTTTGTTCACGTTCATCATGACCACCGCCAAGACCGGCACCACGTTGACGACCAACCGCATCGATTTCATCGATAAAGATGATACAAGGTGCTGCTTTTTTAGCCTGTTCAAACATATCACGAACACGAGAAGCACCGACCCCGACAAACATTTCAACGAAGTCAGAACCAGAAATAGTAAAGAAAGGTACTTTTGCTTCACCAGCAATCGCTTTTGCTAATAATGTTTTACCCGTACCAGGAGGACCAACCATTAGGATACCTTTCGGAATTTTACCACCTAATTTCTGGAAACGACCCGGATCACGTAAATACTCAACTAGCTCGCTGACTTCTTCTTTTGCCTCATCACAACCTGCAACATCAGCAAAGGTTGTTTTGATTTGGTCTTCTGTCAACATGCGAGCCTTACTCTTACCAAAAGACATCGCACCTTTACCGCCACCACCTTGCATTTGGCGCATAAAGAAGATCCAAAGACCAATCAGTAAAAGCATTGGGAACCAAGACACAAAAATTTGTGTTAGAAGGCTTTGACCTTCAATGGGTTCACCGGTCACTTTTACATTACGGTTCATTAAAGTGGTCAGCAGGTTATCATCACGCATAGGCATATACGTGCTGTACTTTGAGTTATCTGTTTTAGTTACATTAATATCATAACCACTTATGCTGACCTCGCGTAACTGGTTATTAGTTAACTCATTGATAAAGGTAGAGTAATCCACCTTACGACTATTCGAATCGCTGGGTCCGAAGCTCTGGAATAATGACATCAATACGACTGCAATGACTAACCAGAGGATCAGGTTTTTCGCCATGTCACTCAAGGGATTAACCTCATATTACAACTGTGTTAACAAATAGCTTTAGGGTACTAAAGTTTACGCCCTGTGGCTACAATATATACCTCACGAGAACGAGACCGCGAAGCGTCTGGTTTACGAACTTTCACTTTCGTAAACAGGGAGCGTATTTGCCCCAGGTACTCATCAAAGCCTTCTCCCTGAAACACTTTGACAATAAAACTTCCCCCGGGAGCCAGCACATCACGACACATATCAAGCGCTAACTCTACTAAATACATGGATCGAGGAATATCGACCGCGGGTGTTCCGCTCATGTTTGGAGCCATGTCAGACATGACAACCTGGACTTTATTATCACCTACTCTATCAAGCAATGCCTTCAATACAAGTTCATCACGAAAATCGCCTTGAAGGAAATCGACACCAACGATAGGATCCATAGGTAAAAGGTCACATGCGATGATCCTACCTTTATTTCCTAACTGCTGTACGACATATTGAGACCACCCACCCGGAGCAGCACCTAAATCGACAACGGTCATACCTGGTTTGAAAATGTTATCACTTTGCTGAATTTCTTCCAATTTAAACCAAGCTCGAGAGCGAAACCCTTTTTTCTTTGCTTGTTGAACATATTTATCACTAAAATGTTCTTGTAACCAGCGGCTAGAGCTTGCCGAACGTTTTTTATTGGCCATTGCGTTTTCCAACTATCATACACTTAGCAATCAAAAATTTTACTTCTTCACTCATTTTACCGCATCTTGACGACATTTTATGGTGATAAATGAGAGATGGCGTTAGAATAGACCGTTTTCAATCCCAACTAAGCAAAAATTAATGATGACTCTTAACAAAAAACAAATTCAACACCTGAAAGGGCTCGCTCATCATCTCAATCCTGTCGTTATGATCGGTAACAACGGGTTGACTGAAGGCGTTCTTGCAGAAATTGAAATCGCTCTGGCACATCATGAGCTTATCAAAGTCAAAATCGCAGGCGAAGATCGAGATGTTAAAAACTTGATCGTGGCAGCGATTGTGCGTGAAAGCGGTGCACAGAATGTACAAGTTATCGGAAAAATGGTTGTTCTTTATCGCCCTTCTGAAGCGCGTAAAATTATTTTACCGAAATAAAACTTATACCTTTATATAAAAATGCCATAACTAACTCTATGGCAAAAAAGGCCTTTTCAGGCCTTTTTTAATATTACCACAGGATAGCATTCTAGTTTTCTATAGAAACGTAAAATTACAAATTAAATATATTCTACGTTTAAAACTTCATACTCTACTTGGCCGCCTGGGGTGTTAATGACCACCACATCATCTAACTCTTTACCAATCAATCCACGGGCAATCGGTGAGTTGACTGAAATTAAGTTTTCTTTAATGTTTGCTTCATCATCACCAACAATGCGGTATTTTTGCTCTTCTTCAGTATCCACATTGAGTAAAGTCACCGTGGCACCAAAAATAATACGTCCATTATTTGTCATTTTAGTGATATCAATGACTTGCGCATTTGATAATTTTGCTTCAATTTCTTGAATGCGGCCTTCACAGAAACCCTGTTGTTCACGAGCTGCGTGATATTCCGCGTTTTCTTTTAAGTCGCCATGTTCCCGTGCCTCAGCAATGGCCGCGGTAATTTCTGGGCGACGAACAGTTTTTAGATATTCCAGTTCTTCGCGTAATTTTTCTGCTCCGAGAACTGTCATAGGGATCTGATTCATGTGTTAATACCTCAATACTATTCCTAATAAAAAATAGGTATCATCCTGATTTTTTATACTAACAACACAGAGAAAAGGTTCTACTTTACTCTTCTCAAGACAAAAAAAGACACAGGCAGCCTTAATGAGGGCCTGTCCCTTTATATATTCGATGAATAGAAAATAATTGTAACTTTCTACCCTTTTGGTTGGGAAGTAGTAAAAACCTCCCTTATCTAAAGCTAAACTAAATCTAACACAAGAGGCCAATGGCTTCACGTCTTATTCTCGTTTTAAAAACAGGATAAGTAATATTTTCTGATAATCAGATAATCACACGTGTTACCGTTTACTTTTGCCCTCATTGCCCTTTAGTATTAGCCTCTGGCAATCAACACTATAGCGTTAAGCTTATAGTTACGGATAGAGAAATTATGCGCTTATTACCTATATTCCGCGGAATATTTTATACCTTGAGTCTGTTAAGCTTTTCAACCCTCGCCATTCCTGTTGAAAAATATATAGAACTTTTGCCTGATGGCACTCAAGTCGGTTTAATCACCCAAACTGTTGGCGCATCCTCCCCTAACCTAACTTATAATGATAATCAATTATCTTTGCCAGCCAGCACACAAAAAGTGGTCACAGCTTTAGCCGCCCTATTGCAATTAGGGGGCGATTATCAATTTACCACCACAATGGAAACGGAAGGTAAGATAAAAAACAATCAACTAGAGGGTGATTTAATTTTCCGTTTTAGTGGTGATCCTACGCTAACTCGCCAGCAATTACGAGCAATGGTTGCCGTATTAAAACAATCCGGCGTCACAAAAATAACGGGAAATTTATTAATTGATACCTCTGCTTTCTCCAGCCATGACAAAGCGCCGGGATGGGTTTGGAATGATATGACCCAATGCTTTAGTGCCCCACCAAGTGCCGCTATTGTAGATAAAAATTGTTTTTCCGTCTTACTGCAAAGTGGTCAAAAAGAAGGTGATATCGCCACCATACGTAAAGCGTCTTTTTATCCTGTCACGGTTTTAAGCGAAGTTGAAACCTATGAAAAAGGCTCAACACGAACCCGCTTTTGCGAATTAGACGTCACGGTGAGAGATTTAAATACTTATGTGATAACAGGCTGCATTCCTAAACGTGAAGAAGCCATGCCGCTGATGTTTTCCATTCAAGATGGTGCGCACTGGGCAGGTATATTGCTAAAAGAAGAGTTACAACGTGCAGATATTGAGCTGGACGGTTATGTCAAACGCCGCTCCCAACCTAAAGCCCCTGTTACTGTTTTAGCACAAACACAATCTAAACCGTTACACACTTTATTGACGACGATGTTAAAAGAGTCTGACAATATGATTGCAGATGCCGTATTTAGAACTATTGGTCGTGAATATTATGGTGTTGCTGGCACTTGGCGTTCAGGGGCGGATGCCACTCGTGCTATTTTAAAACAAAAAGCGGGCATTGATTTAGCTAATACAATTATGGTGGATGGATCTGGGCTTTCCCGCCATAACCTGATAGCCCCCGCAACCATGATGCAAGTATTACAATATGTCGGACAACATGATAGTGAATTAAATTTTATCAGTATGCTTCCTCTTGCCGGTCATGATGGTACATTGCAATATCGTGGTGGTTTTACTGAAGCGGGCGTCAACGGTAAAGTTTCCGCTAAAACAGGTTCACTCAAGGGAGTGTATAATCTAGCTGGCTTTATGACCACAGCCAATGGACAGAAAGTGGCATTTGTACAATTTATTTCTGCCTACTCTCCCCCTACACAAAATCGCAATGCTGGACGCGCCTATTTGGTTCGTTTTGAAACGAATTTATATAAAGATATCTATAACAATAAATAGCACTATTATTTGTTAGAAAGTAAAAACGCCTGAAAATTCAGGCGTTTTTTATGTCTCGCTATCTGTATGTCTATACGATACCGAGACAACAATACCGATAAAAAGAGAGATTAGCGTTGGTAGATAAACTCTACACCATCATCATCTTCTTCATCCCAATCTTCGTCATCGTCTTCAAGGTCAGGATTTTCAAGTTGTTCTTTATGGTAGTCATCCCACATAAAATCAACTTTTTCTTCAGCGGCTAAAGCGGTAGCAATATCTTGCTCACGTGGGGTCACTTTCAGGAATTCCATAATATCCCAACAAAGTTTTTTCACCCCTTCTTGGTTGATAGCAGCAATCATATAATAATCACCTTCCCAACCCAACGCTTCAACTATCGCTTGTGCTTTCTGTTTTGCTTCATCGGCATCAAGCAGATCCACTTTATTGAAAACTAACCAACGTGGTTTTTGTGCCAGTTTATCGCTGTATTTTTCTAATTCAGAAATAATGATTTTGGCATTTTCAACGGGATCAGAACCATCAATAGGATCGATGTCGATCAAATGCAATAATACACGGCAACGTTCTAAATGTTTCAGGAACTGGATCCCAAGACCCGCGCCATCAGCAGCCCCTTCGATCAGCCCCGGTATATCCGCAACGACAAAGCTTTGATGGCTGTCCATACGCACAACACCTAAGCTAGGTACTAGTGTAGTAAATGGATAATCTGCCACTTTTGGTTTGGCTGCCGAGACGGCTCGAATAAAGGTAGATTTACCGGCATTCGGCATACCTAACATACCTACATCCGCAAGTAGCATCAGCTCTAACAGTACTTCACGTGATTCACCTGGTGTACCCATTGTGCGTTGACGTGGTGCACGATTGACTGATGATTTAAAACGCGTATTCCCTAAACCATGGAAGCCACCTTTAGCGACCATTTGTTTTTGACCATGTACCGTTAAGTCAGCAATGATCTCACCTGTAGCAAGATCACGGGCACGCGTCCCCACAGGGACATTAATAGTAATATCTTGACCACGTTTTCCCGTACAATCACGGCTTTGGCCATTTTCACCACGCTCAGCGCGGTAAGATTTAGTAAAACGGTAATCGATAAGGGTGTTGAGGTTTTCGTCTGCAACCATGTAGACATCACCACCATCACCGCCATCACCACCGTCTGGTCCCCCTTTCGGGATATATTTTTCTCGACGAAAGCTTACACAGCCGTTACCACCGTCGCCAGCGACGATTAGGATCTTGGCCTCATCAACAAATTTCATGATTTTACTCCGTATGATAGCCATTAACGTGCTGGATGGCCGAAATTACCCAGAGATGGCCTTTTTTAAATATAAAAAGCCCCGCAACAGACTGTGCAGGGCTTTTAACTCGGTGTTTAAAGGACCGGTAATTATTCAGCTTCGATGCTGATAAATTTACGATTGTTTGGACCTTTAACTTCGAATTTAACTTTTCCGTCAGCTAACGCAAACAGGGTGTGGTCACGACCACAACCAACGTTAGTACCTGCATGGAACTTAGTACCACGTTGACGAACGATGATGCTACCTGCTAATACAGCTTCACCACCGAAACGTTTTACACCTAGACGTTTTGCTTCGGAATCGCGACCGTTACGAGTCGAGCCGCCAGCCTTTTTGTGTGCCATTAATCTGCTCTCCTAAACCTTAAGCGATACCAGTGATTTTAACATCAGTAAACCACTGACGGTGGCCCTGTTGTTTACGGCTGTGTTTACGACGACGGAACTTAACAATTTTAACTTTCTCGCCGCGACCGTGAGCAACCACTTCCGCTTTAACTTTAACGCCCTCAAGGATTGGAGCGCCAATTTGAATGTTGTCGCCATCAGCGACCATCATGACGGTGTCAAACTCAATAGTTTCGCCAGTTGCTACTTCAAGCTTTTCTAAGCGAATTGTTTGACCTTCGCTGACTCGGTGTTGTTTACCACCACTTTGGAAAACCGCGTACATATAAACTCCGCTTTCCGCACACTCCCAATATGTATAATTTGAGTGCACAATTAAAATATTCACATAGGGCGCGAATTCTACGCAAATTTAGTCGCGATGACAAGTATAGATCGCAAACAACCAGCAAAAAAAAGAGTTTTTTACACAATATTTATTTCAGCCATTTTTAAAGTACAATCTAAATTATAAGAGAGTAAAATCTATGGCATGATCATTTTTTATTAATTATAACGCGCTCATTGGCGAGCCAAAGTCGAAAAACATGAATTTAGAATCTATTATAAAACTCACATCCGCTGATATGGCTGCGGTAAATGACGCAATTCTTTACCAGCTTAATTCAGATGTTTCTTTGATAAACCAGCTTGGTTACTACATCATTAGCGGTGGTGGTAAAAGGATCCGCCCAATGATCGCTGTTCTGACCGGCCGAGCTTTGGATTATCAAGGGGACAAACATATCTCTGTCGCCGCTTTAATTGAATTTATTCATACCGCAACATTATTGCACGACGATGTTGTTGATGAATCCGATATGCGTAGAGGCAAACAAACAGCTAATGCTGTGTTTGGTAATGCTGCAAGCGTGCTGGTAGGTGACTTTATTTATACACGATCTTTTCAGATGATGACGGATCTTGATTCCATGCGCGTGCTAAAGCTGATGTCTAGCGCAACCAATGTGATCGCTGAAGGTGAAGTATTACAATTAATGAATTGTAACGATCCTGACATTACTGAAGATGACTATATGCAAGTTATCTACAGTAAAACCGCCCGTTTATTTGAAGCTGCCTCTCATGCGTCAGCCATCCTCTGCGGAGCCACTCCAGAGCAAGAGAAAGCTTTCCAAGATTATGGTCGTTATCTTGGTACTGCATTCCAGCTGATTGACGATTTACTGGATTATGATGCAGATAATACCCAATTAGGTAAAAATACCGGTGACGATCTGGATGAAGGTAAACCTACTTTGCCTTTACTTCATGCCATGCACCATGGTAACGAAACAGAATCACAACTCATTCGTCAAGCCATTGAAAAAGGTAACGGCCGTCATTTACTCGACACTGTGTTAAAAACGATGAAACAGTGTGGCTCACTGGAATATACCCGCCAAAAAGCGGAAGAAGAAGCCGATAAAGCCATTGAGGCGTTAGCGATTATTCCTGATTCATCTTACAAAGATGCATTAATTGGCCTTGCGCACGTTGCTGTGCAACGACAATCGTAATTTTCATACCTAAACCCCATAAAGTATGAGAAGCCCGTCAGAGCGACTATGTCGACTCTGGGGGGCTTTTTAATTTTTGAACCACTTCTTCATTTTCTCGTTCGATCTCTTCTTGATTGTCAGCATCAATATAGCTAATTAACTTAGCGAGACCTTCTCGTAAAACAAATTTTACGATTTTTTCACGCTCTGATTTTGTTAGCTGATAATAAGCTTCCACCCAAATAAGAAAGGCATCCTGACGCTTAGATAAATATTCTGCAGGAGGCTCATGCGCCGCTAACACACTCACCACCTCTTCAGGGAGGCTTTTAACCGAGTACTCAACGGCTTTACCTTGTACTCCACGCTTACGGCGATTTTCCCATCCTTCACGGCGTGCCATTAAATTGACCCCTTGTGGAGAATTAGGTAACCCTGCAAGCCCTACTAATTCTTTTGCTGTATACCATTCTTTTTTCATGATCTCATCTCACATTCAACTAAGAGGTTAGTCAGATATCGGTTGCGGATAACGCAATAGCGCGTTCTTTAAAGTCGCTTAATCTTTGACGATCTTTTCTAAAAAACTTCTAATACCATCCCGCAAGATCAGCTCTGTTACTGTTTTTTGTTCACCATCATTAAGTTGTTGGAATGCTTTCACCCAGATAACGAGTGGCTCCTCTTTATTTAGTTTGTAATGTGCTAATGGTTCATAAAGCTCCAGAGCAATTAAAGTTTCTTCTGGTAAACAAGAGTAATGATATTCAACACCATTTCCTTGTTTATTAGTTCTCTTTTGTTTTAACCAAGATTCACGTTTAGCTTTTGCATTTACACCTTGTGGTGATTTAGGTAATCCACCTATACCCGTCAATTCCATTGCCGTATACCACTCTTTTTTCATTACGTTTCTCTAAAATTGTTATCAACTTCAAAAAAGAAATTATTAAGAAAAAAATCAGAAATATTTTTAGAAAAATAATGTTATTTTATTTTCTAAATAATCAGTTTAATGCTTTTAAGCATTTCTAATAAACTGTTATTTATACCACTAACACAGCATTTAATTTTATAGAAAAAGGATTAAAAATGATTTCAAGGAAATCTGATTGGCATCCTGCCGATATTATTGCCGCACTCAGAAAACGAGGCACAACACTGGCAGCCATCTCTCGCCAAGCTGGTTTAAGCTCTTCAACACTGGCTAATGCACTGTCACGCCCTTGGCCAAAAGGTGAGAAAATCATTGCTGACTTTCTAGGTGTAGCGCCTTCGGAAATTTGGCCCAGTCGTTATTTTCATCCTGAAACAGGAGAATTACTTGAACGGAAGATACGCGACAAAACCAATAATTAACTAATAATTACATATATTATAATTAATAAAAAAAACCGCTGATACACTATCAGCGGTTTTTATTTAAATTTACATTATTTTAAAGCAAAAAAGTTATTTTTTATTTATTAATAAATTCTTCGCCAAGAATTATATCTTTTTTCAATACATCCAACATGCCATTAAGAGATTGTTTTTCAAAATCACTTAATTGACCGATTGGTAGATATTCTTCAACACCATTCTTACCTAAACGAACAGGTTGTGCAAAGAAACGGGCATGTTCACCATCGCCTTCGGTATAGGTGCACTCAATAACATCTTTTTCGCCATTTAAAGCACGGATCAATGAAAGACCAAAGCGCGCAGCTGCTTGTCCCATTGATAATGTGGCTGATCCGCCACCTGCTTTAGCTTCAACAACCTCAGTCCCCGCATTTTGAATACGTTTTGTTAATGCAGCAACTTCTTCATCAGTAAATGACACACCGGCTACTTGAGATAGCAAAGGAAGAATAGTGACACCTGAGTGTCCACCAATGACCGGAACATTCGTTGTTTGTGGATCTTTGCCTTTTAATTCAGCAACAAAAGTATTCGCACGGATAATATCTAGTGTTGTCACACCAAATAGGCGTTTTTTATCATAAACACCGGCTTTTTTCAGTACTTCAGCAGCGATAGCAACCGTAGTATTGACTGGATTAGTAATGATACCAATAAGCGCCTTAGGGCAGTTTTGTGCAACTTTTTCAATAAGATTACGCACGATCCCTGCATTTACATTGAAAAGATCAGAGCGATCCATACCCGGTTTACGGGCAACACCGGCAGAAATTAAAACAACATCTGCATCTTTTAATGCAGGAGAAGGATCTTCGCCAGCAAAACCTTTTACCCTTACTTGAGTAGGTATATGACTTAAGTCCGCTGCAACACCCGGTGTAACCGGAGCGATATCATATAAAGAGAGTTCACTACCAGCTGGAAGCTGATTTTTAAGAAGAAGTGCCAGTGCCTGACCAATACCACCCGCTGCACCGAGAACTGCTACTTTCATTCTGATACTCCTTAGTTTACGAGATAGTGGAACGCCTTTGATATACTCACTATTACGCAACACACCTAGTAAAGAAAACAATTATTTAACAGCTATATTGCATAATAAGGCATTTGTAGTAAAAAATAATACTTCGGTTATTCTAAACAAATTGCTTATCTGTTAATGAGATAGCGGGCACTCTTTTGAGAAATAATTCCAATAAATATCACTAAGAGCTAAACGCGCTATCTCATATTACATAATCATTTAAGATTATCATTTAGTTAACAAATTATTTACCTAATCAAGATTATCGCATTCAATATCGAGAAATAAAACTTTTTTGAGTTAACACACAAAAACACACATCAACCAAGAAGAGAAACAAGATTAACGGAGCTAATGTTGCATAAAAATTCACTTCTCTGCATAATGTGCGAGTTATTGATAACTCACTAAAGGTGAACTATGCGCACTCCTTCTAAGCAAGAAGACTTGGTTAAAGCATTTAAAGCCCTGCTGAAAGAAGAAAAATTCAGTTCACAAGGCGAGATTGTAACTGCATTACAAGAAGCTGGTTTTGATAATATTAACCAGTCTAAAATCTCTCGTATGCTAACAAAATTTGGCGCAGTAAGAACGCGTAATGCCAAAATGGAGATGGTTTACTGCCTGCCAACAGAACTTGGTGTACCAACAGCAAGTAGCCCATTGAAAAATTTGGTACTTGATATTGACCATAACCACTCAGTAGTGGTTATTAGAACCAGCCCCGGTGCCGCACAGCTTATTGCACGTTTATTAGATTCTTTAGGTAAAGCAGAAGGGATCCTCGGAAGTATCGCTGGTGATGACACTATTTTTTCTACACCCGCGCCAGGATTCTCAACAGAAGAACTACGAGATGCGATTTTAAACCTATTTGATCAGGAATTATAAATAGCGACTTCAGGAAAATAGGTCATAAACAGTAAGCCACTGAAATTTCAGTGGCTTACTTATTTAAATTAATATTGATCCACAGATGATTTTGGTGTGGCTAATTTCGCCAGGAGTTTTTCATGTATACCACCAAAGCCACCATTGCTCATGATCAAAATATGATCACCCGGTTTAGCTTCTTTAGCAACCATCTCCACTAATGTGTCAATATCCGTGCTCCAACGAGCAGGCTGTACACACTTCTCGGCAATATCACTGACTAACCATTGAATGTTAGGTGGCTGAAATAAGAAAACTTCATCAGCACGTCCCAATGCTGGGGCGATATCATCTTTACTGATCCCCATCTTCATCGTATTAGAGCGAGGTTCTAATACCGCAATAATACGTGCTGTACCGCCAACTTTACTACGTAGCGCTTCAAGGGTTGCTAAAATCGCCGTAGGATGATGGGCAAAGTCATCATAAACACTCACTTGATTTACTTCACCCCGTAACTCTAAACGACGACGGGCGTTAATAAATTTATTGAGTGCTGCGCATGCATCTACCGGTAATACACCAACGTGGTGAGCTGCCACAATGGCCATTAAGCCATTTTGCATATTGTGTTCACCCGAAAGTCCCCAACAAACCTCACCGACTTGCTCACCTTTATGGAACACTGCAAAGTGGCTACTGTCATTACTGATCTTTTTCGCCTGCCAATCACCCGTCTCACCGGTATACTCTTCCTCACTCCAACATCCCATACCAATGGTCTGTTTTAAGTTCAGATCGTTATCAGGCATGATAATTTTGCCACTGCCCGGCACAATACGGACTAAATGATGAAACTGTTTTTGAATCGCCGTTAAATCATCAAAAATATCCGCATGGTCGAATTCCAGATTATTTAAGATAAGCGTACGTGGCGAGTAATGAACAAATTTAGAACGTTTATCAAAGAAAGCACTGTCATACTCATCAGCTTCAATAACAAAAAACGGGCTTTCCCCCAATTGTGCTGAAACTTGAAAGTTACCCGGCACACCACCAATTAAAAAACCAGGTTGATAACCACAATCTTCTAAAATCCAAGCCAGCATACCTGCCGTAGTCGTTTTACCATGGGTACCCGCAACGGCCAAAACCCAACGCTCAGGCAAAATATAGTCATGTAACCATTGTGGCCCTGATGTGTAAGGCAATCCTTTTTCAAGTACCGCTTCAACACAAGGATTCCCTCGAGTCATCGCATTGCCAATAATCACCATGTCAGGAGAAGGTTCTAATTGTTGTGGATCATAACCTTCGATTAGCTCAATGCCTTGATTTTCCAATAATGTGCTCATTGGAGGATAAACATTTGCATCAGAGCCAGTTACTTTATGCCCTTTCGCTCGAGCTAAGATGGCAAGACTTCCCATAAAGGTGCCACAAATACCAAGAATATGAATGTGCATGAATTTCTTTCCAATAGCATGAAGTTGGTCACTATTCTAACCATCAAAAAGCAGATTAGAAACGGATTAACCTTTGAATCATGCGATTCTTTGGATAAACTTGCCACTAATAAGGAAACTTTTTTCCTTTTTATATTTTATCCATTCACATTCAGGACCCACGTCATGAAAACATTAGGCGAATTTATCGTCGAGAAACAACAAGATTTTCCCCATGCAACTGGCGAATTAACGGCATTACTGTCAGCCATTAAGCTTGGGGCTAAAATTATTCACCGTGATATTAATAAAGCTGGGTTAGTCGATATTCTTGGCACTAACGGTGTTTCTAATGTTCAAGGTGAAGCCCAGATGAAACTGGATCTTTACGCGAATGAGAAACTAAAAGCAGCACTTAAAGCTCGTGGTGAAGTTGCGGGGATCGGTTCGGAAGAAGAAGACGATATCGTTATCTTTGAAGGTGATCGTGCGGAAAATGCCAAGTATGTGGTATTAATGGATCCATTGGATGGTTCTTCTAATATCGATGTAAACGTTTCCGTTGGTACTATTTTCTCTATTTACCACCGTATTACGCCTATTGGCCAACCAGTGACACTAGATGATTTCCTGCAACCCGGTAATCGCCAAGTTGCTGCGGGTTATGTCGTTTATGGCTCATCTACTATGTTGGTTTACACTACCGGTTGTGGTGTACATGCCTTTACTTACGATCCTTCTTTAGGGGTTTTCTGTTTATCTCACGAAAGTGTTCATTTTCCGCCTACCGGAAATATGTATTCAATCAATGAAGGTAACTACATTAAATTCCCATTAGGGGTAAAAAAATACATCAAGTATTGCCAAGAGCAGGATGCAGCGACTAACCGTCCTTATACAACTCGCTATATTGGCTCTTTGGTTGCGGATTTCCATCGTAACTTGCTCAAAGGGGGGATTTATATTTACCCAAGTACGGCAAGTCATCCAAATGGTAAATTACGCTTACTTTATGAATGCAACCCAATGGCATTCCTCGCGGAACAAGCGGGTGGTAAAGCCAGTAATGGTAAAGATCGTATTTTAGATATCAAACCAACAGAGTTGCACCAACGCATGCCATTCTTTGTGGGTACTAAAGCGATGGTCGAACAAGCAGAAGCATTTATGGCTCAATATCCAGACGAAGAATAAATTTTCTTTTTGTCAGGATATAGTTAAACCGGGCTTAATTAACGCGTCCGGTTTTTTCATCTCCCAAAATAGCTAATTCGTGTATTTGTTGCTTATTTTTACCTCAAAAGGCAACCAGTACGGCAAAAAACGGGTATTGTTAAAAACTTTTCGCTATACTACGAGCCACGTCAAATTAATTTTTCATAGGAAATTTTTTATGAGCCTGAATCATGTTCCTGCTGGTAAAGAACTACCAGAAGATATCTATGTTGTTATTGAAATTCCAGCCAATGCTGATCCAATCAAATACGAAGTTGATAAAGAAAGTGGTGCACTGTTCGTTGACCGTTTTATGTCAACAGCGATGTTCTACCCATGCAACTACGGTTACATCAACAACACATTATCTTTAGATGGTGATCCAGTAGACGTTCTGGTTCCAACTCCATACCCATTGCAACCAGGTTCAGTCATTCGTTGCCGTCCTGTTGGCGTACTGAAAATGACTGATGAATCAGGTGAAGATGCAAAACTGGTTGCAGTACCACACACCAAACTAAGTAAAGAATACGATCACATTAAAGATGTGAACGATCTACCTGAATTATTAAAAGCTCAAATCAAACACTTCTTCGAACATTACAAAGATTTAGAATCTGGTAAATGGGTAAAAGTTGATGGTTGGGAAGGCGTAGAAGCGGCTAAAGCTGAAATTCTGTCTTCTTTTGAACGCGCAAAAAAATAATTCTGTGTCATTAGAATTAGCGTTGCTAAGTAATCCATTGGTTGCTTAGCCAAAATAAGCCCACTTCAAATGTGGGCTTATTTTATGATTATCTCTTTTTTATGGTTTAACCGCATAATAAGCATTACGCCACTCACCAAGGTGATCGCCATAGCGATTATCATCAATATATATACTGTCGAAATATTCCCTGTAGAGAAAAAGAGCAATCCCCCAACAATAGGCAAAATCAGTTGATTAAACAATATAATCAGTGAGGAAATGCTGGCTAATTGTGTCACAGGAATAATTTCTATTCTTAACATCCGTAAAATATTCCCTGAAAAAACCTTACCAATAATGGATAGGGCATAAAAGAGAATAAAAGCCGTGATATCATGTTGAAAAATAACCAATAGAAAAGAACTTATTGTGATGATACAAATTGATAGAGACATTAATAATTTTCGATTTAAATAATGGGTTAGATAACCATATAAATAAGTTCCTATCACGCCACAGATCCCCGCAGAAATATCAATAAAGCCATAATATTTAATGGGTAAATTCATCGATTGGTCGATCAACGCCGCCCCACTCGACTCAATTAATCCATCAAACATATTATTGCCGATAGCAATTAAAATAGAAAAAACCAAAATAGGAGACGTAAAAATCACCATTATCCTTTTCGTCACCTGTAATGTCTCTGTTAGGCTATGTAACTGAGTGTCAGATTGGCTCTGTTTTGGTACTAGGTAAAAGAACAAAAAGAACACGGCGTTAATGAAATAAAATAGACAGGGAATAATCAGTAAATAATGGTAACCATAATCAATAAATAACATGCCGATTAATGGGCCAATGATCATGCCCAAAAAATCCATTCGAGACATTATATTAATATGATGTTCTTTATGGCGACTCATCAAGGCAATAATTTTTTCATATGAAATCAGTGTCTGTGAATTACCAATAGAAATTAAGCTACCCACTAATCCAAAACTAATTGCAATAACTAAATCAGAGGAAAAATCTACTATTAATAAAAATAAACAACCGATAATTTTACAGCTATCGGAAATAACAGAAACAGGACGGACACCTAGACCATCAATATATTGACCAATAAGCGGTATTAAAAAAATACGTGGTAACCACCATAAAGCGTATGTCAATCCCGCATATTCAATGCTTGTTGTTAATTGATAAACAATAACAGGTGTCAAAAAAACCATTAGACCATCTGCACTTAATACCAAAAAAAGCATATAGAAAAAGACAATACGCATAATAGAGGTTACACCTTTTCTTTAATTAATACTTTAATAGGCTGATTATTTTCATCATAAACAATAATTGATTTTGGGGTATGATGGGTGGGCTTATGTTTCATTAACGCTTGTTGTTTAGAAACAAGAAATTGATAATAGATTAAATCTGCTGCTATTTTATTAACACGATAAGCTTGATAATTTTTATTAGCGATTTTCCAATCAATCACGTCATGACCCGGAATATATTCTTTTTCTTCGTCCAAATAGATAACAGGTCGATTCACAGTAATGATATTCGCCATATTAAATAAGGCATGGGCAACACCACAGGGGATCACTAATTCAATATTGGGTGCCGGATCAAAAACCATTTCATCTTCATAAAATAGCGTAGGCGAATCTTCACGCATATCCACCAGCTTAATAGTGATTTTACCCGAGGTATTTCCTAAAAAAGTTAAATGATCTTCTTGCCCTAAATGTAATCCATAAGAGTCGAAATCATAAGCCTCCTGACCATGTTCGACTAGATACATAGGGGATTGTCGCGTTAATGGGACAATGCCACTCTCTTTGCCCGTATGCAGGGTCGCCATTTCACGAAATTCAACACCTAAAATAGTGGATGTAGGTAATGACTGTTTTTGAACATCGGCTATTTTCTCTCGCAACCTTACATTAATTTCATCGCCATTATCTAAGCGAATTTTACGAGTTTCAGAGTGTAAAAATCGATGTTGGCTTAACCACTGCTGTTGTATCTCAGCAACTCGATAGTAGACCAGCGCCGAAGCTTCTTCTGTCATCGGCTCATAGCCTTCAATCTCATTAATATCGATATCTTCCGGCAGATTTATCACATCATTATTAGGTGACCAATTTAATGTTTCATTTGCTAATTGCTCAATAGTAGGTAAAAAAAGAGAGTAGCTATTTAAGGTAAAAACATTTTCTAGATGGGAAAAAGTATGAGCAACTCCTGGGGGAATAATAAGTGTTCTTGCGGATGATGGGGTTATCTCCAAACTTAATTCTGATTTAAATGTCGGTGAGTTTTTACGACAATCAATAAATTTAGCCAGTATCTTTTGTTTTTTATCACCTAAAAAGGTGAGTGTATCTTGCTGGCCAAGATGAATGCCATACTGCCCATATTTAAATTCGCTTTTACCGTGATAAACAATATTAATAGGATAGGTTGTTGCGAAAGGAATAACATAAGACTGATGTTTTCCATTATTCACTCGCCAGCGTTCAATCCAATGTAATCCGACAATATTAATATCTTTATTAAGTTCATTAATATCCTTATTCACTATTGCCTCCTTTCATTTAAAAAGCAGCCTTATGGCTGCTTATTGATTAAAGACTGACGACTTCGATATCATAACCAAGTGACTTCGCACTTTTTAGTAACGCATCTAAGCTAGTGGTGTTTAATTTTAAATACTTATCATCAGCAGGTGCATTTTTAATACCTGCAAGATAAGCTAATTTATCTAATGCTTCTGTTGCAACAGTTTTAGTTTGTAGCATCATATCCGTAAAACGATGATTGACTATATTATGTTTTACATCTTTTGGTGGATTATTATAAAGTTGAGTAATATCGTTTAATTTGTCCATAAATTACCTTATTTCGCTATTTAATAATAAGTCGTTATCTCTTTCCTTCTTAAGCAAAACTGTTTTAACACTGAAGTTATTTTTCTGTCAATCAGCTCTACCATTAATTATTTTCATATCAATTTAGATAAAAAACGAAGTAATAATTATTTATTTAAATTTTAAAATATAAATACTACTTTTAGTAAAAATAAAAAAGCTCGATATATATCGAGCTTTTTTAATCATTATTGAGTCAGCTTTCGTAAGCCTATTACTCTTCTTCGTGGCGTTTTAGCCAATCTCCACTTTTGATTTCTCGCAACCCATCAACTGGCTTTTGATAAAGATAGATCCAAGCACTACCATAAGGTGTTGATATCAACTGGCGCTTGTAATCTTGATCATTTTTTTTCAGTTCATCAAGCTCCGTCAAAATGGAAGGCGTGATCCGATAAACTTCACATTCTATTTCACCATCACCTTCAACCACAGCAGGATAAAACCCTAAATCATAGAGTTTATACCCCGCTAATTTATACTCACCTAATAGCTGTGCGTAGGTCATCCAGTGATGGTTACCCTGATTTCGCCGTAAACTTCCATAAACAATAATTCGCATATAAATTAAAACTCAAATTGATAAAGCAGATCTATTGCCTGATTCATACCAGACACTGCTTGTAAATACAACCTGGGCATCAAGCGATAACGTAATGTTAACGTCGCTAGCGAATCAAATATACCCATCCCATACTTCACTTGTAAATCATCGGTTATCTTACCACTGACGACAACTTGTGAACTATCCCCTACACCTTGTGTATCTAACGCTAAATCAGAAATACCAAAGGTTTCGCCAATACGTCCTACGAGTTGTCCACTTTGTCCAACACCTAATCCTATTAGCATGGCTGTCATTTGTGCTGAATCAGAATCACCACTTGCTAATCCTTCCCCTCTTAACAAGTAGGATAATGCTTCTTGTTGTGTTTTGGCCGGCTCAGAGAATATTTCCACTTTCGGCTTATCCGCAAGTCCGGTGACTTTAACCCCAGCAATGACATTATCTGCCGTATTATCAGGGTTACGTATCGCTTCAATATTTAAGTATGGCTGATCAACCGGCCCTGAGAACAAGATTTGCCCTTTACGTACTTGTAAATCTTGTCCATAAGCTTTGAATTCCCCGCGAGGAATATCCACTTGACCATTTAATCCCAATCCTTGTTTACTTTGAGCAACTTTTAATGCCCCTGTTAATCTGGCTTTCAACCCAAAGGCATCTAATGTGACATCATCGCCAATATTAATCGCCAAATTACTTTGAATAGGTATAGAAGTCTGCTTTGGTGCTATAGGTTGTAATTCTTTATCCAACATCACTTCATCAGAAGAGGCCGACACCGCAGACTCGGGTAATTCCTGCACCACGATACGAGCCCAAGGGATATCAATACGTCCATCTAATTTAAGCAAATGTGGATTAGCTTCAAAAACTAAGTCTGGGTTAACATCAATACGAACCATTGGTGGTAATGACACACGCAGTTTATTGCCATTCGCAGCCACCACGGCACGCCACTCATCTAGTTTGCGCCAGTCCGCATTCCCCGTCAGATTTAAATAACCTTCCGGTGTTTCGATTCTACCGCCTAAATCAGAAGTCGCACCATTAAAGCGAATATCGACATTCCCTTTGGTGATGTCAAATGGGATCCAGTGACCAACTACTTTTAACTGGTTAATACCAAACTGCCCAAATAGCAATGGTGATTGTGCATTCCCTCCTAAACGTAGCTGTGCCCCTACACTACCTTGCGCTATTTCACCTTTACCCAAGAAAGGCTTAATCAGATCTAATGTCAGATTATCAATATCAACCGTACCTGATAATTGACGTGTTTTTTCTAGATCAGCAACATTGACATGGCCTTTAAAGTCACCATTACCGGCAATACTAATTAACCATTGCAAGGTCGCTTTACCATTATTGATACCCGCATTTAACGTAACTGCATCAAAATCAATAGGTAATACCGTACCATCGACATTTTGTTTTACACCAACGCCCTGACCTTTAAGGTTAACTGACGCTTTAGGTAATCCGCCTTTCGCATTCCAAGTTGCCGTAGCATCTCCCGTAAAGACACCGCGTAGCGCGGTTTCAGGAGGTAAGAATGGTTTTATCATGGCTAAATCAAAGCGTGTTAACGTGATTGCCGCACTACCACTCTCACCTACAGTGATCTCTTTAGGTACACACAGTTGTGCATTAGGATTTACCCAGCAATGTGAACCAATCGTCACTTGCTGTTTTTCCGCTAATAAATTTAGCGCCATCGCTTTATTTAAACGCCATTCGCCTACAGGCGTATCAAATGCGGTATTGTTAAGTGTGCCTTGCCACTGCTGTTTTTCTTTATCAAACGAGCCGGCTAATGTCAGGCCACCCGATACGGGTTCCCCATCCATTTTCAAGGTAAGCTTATGCTGTTTTTCTGTCCCGGCCGCATCTAGCGTTAATTGACGAATAATCAAATCAGCCTGTTTTAACTGACGTGCCGTAATTGCCAGTTTGCCACTGATCACGTCATCTGACTGAATGTCACCTTTAACCACAACTGACCCAACACTGAGCTGATCTTGCCATTTGATCCCTTGTGCATTGATATCAGCAATAATTTTCGGCTTATTAATATCACCGCGAACATTCACTTTCCCTTTAATAACGCCCGCTAACCCCGGCACTAAACCATTTAACCCCGGAGCATTGATGTTCGCATCAAGCGCCCACTGCTCACCTAAGTGCCCCGCAATATCGAGATTATTTTTACCTAGAATTAAGGTTAATTGAGGAATATTCCATTGCCCCGAATCATTACCATAGGCGTTTCCTCGCGCCTTAATAAGATTATTTTTTAAATTACCATCTAAGGTAATTTCAGGCACTCGCAGTTGCCAACTTCCTCCATACAGGCTACCCGTTGTAGCAATACGTCCATCTAATTTCGCTGGCATATCGGGATATTGTTTAGCTGTATTAATACCAGAGATAGTCAATAATGCATTCCAGCTAATCGCCTTACTCCAATCTGCCACACCAGTAATATCCGCATGACCTTGTAATGCAGCTAAACGCAAACGAGTGAGTGCTATTTTCTCTTCATTCCCTTTAGCGTCTAGGGTCAATTTGGCTGGCGGGATCTCTTGTCCTTCAATATTAGAACGTAATGAAAGATCATAATTATCCGTCTGCCCATTAAGACGTAGTCGAGTATCATTAAGTTGATACTGCACATCTCCCGTTAAAGGCCAGCGCACTTTTTGGCTCTCTAAGGTTAATTTTAGTGGAAGATGTGCTTTAGCGAGCTCAGCTTGTGCATCAAGGCTTGCGGTAACAGTTCCTGTTAAAGAGAGTGCGAGTTTTAATTCATCAAGTATCGCACCTTGTAAGGACAGTGTCGCTTGCTGATCTTTAAACTCTTCCAATCCTGCCATCTCACGAAGCATCGCTTGCATATCTAGATTAACCGGCCACTGTTTATCCAGTGTAATTTGACCATTTAAACTGACTTCGCCTTCTGGCGCATCAATACTGAGCCTAGTGAGATTAACCTGTTGACCTTGCGTATTGGCTTGAAAAGAGAGTTGATTAATAGTCACAGGCGTATCACCACTAACTTGTAACTGTTTACCTTCTATCCCCTCCACATTGATATCAACAGGAATAATAATTTCGGGTAACTGCGCTAATAAAGGCTTGGCGAAAATTGTCTTAATAGTGTCAGCTAGTGCCTGCTCTTGCTCTTGCGGTGTTTTAGGCTCCGCTTGAGGCGTCGTTGCTGCAACTTCTTTTACATCTTGCGCCATGGCGGCAACACTACCGTCTTCGGGTGTTTTCGGTAACGCCACCAACAAATCATTAATGACTGTCGGTTTTAAGGTAACTTGACGCCCTTCCCATTGTGCTGCCGTAGTAAACTCATTGAGTGATAGGGCCATATCATCAATTTGTACACGCGTATTGGCTAATGAGAGAGAGTTTAAATAGATAGGTAAAGGGGCATTAAGCTCAGTTAAAGGCTCAGAAGGGGGTGTTTCTTGTGCTGGAGGGAGTGCACTGGTATCTACATTGACGATAACATCACGTGTGCCTAAGGCCTCAACACACAGTTGTTTGTCCTTCAAGCAGCTTAAATTTAAGCCTAGTGATAACTCCCCCACATTGACGTCTACACCCGGCATTTGATACTCAACACCCGTTAAACGTAAATCTTGCCAACCGCCATTAACACTATTAATGGTTAAACCTGGCACCCAACGAGCTGCACTATTAATGGCAAAATGTAGCCCTGATTGCGTCCCTAAAATCCATGCAAGAGCACCTAAAACCAGTAAAATGATGATAAGTAGCGTTAGTGTTATCCTTTTCAACCACTTCATCATAACTCAGCTCCTAACCCAATATAAAACTGTAACTTACGCTCTTCACCACTATTGACTGGAACGGCTAAATCAAACTTTACAGGCCCGACTGGAGATGCCCAACGAACCCCCGCACCCGCACCTGTTTTAAAATCACTTTTCGTAAAATCGTTAACGGCTTCACCACTATCAACAAATACAGCTCCCCACCAATTTCCAGTTACGTTATATTGGTATTCAGCAGATCCCGTTAGCATTCTTGATGCCCCTGTTAATTTACCTTTGCTATCTTCCGGTGAAATACTTTGGTATTTATAACCCCTAATACTTCTATCGCCACCGGCAAAGAAACGTAATTCGGGTGGCACTTTCTCAAATTGATTCGTTTCAATCCAGCCAAACGTCCCTCTGACCACAAAACGGTGGCCTTCCCAAGGCGTGCGTATCCACACTTGCTGAGCTTGTAGGGCGAGAAATTCAACATCAGATCCCCATATTTTATTGGAATAATCGACTGAATAACGTTGGCTATCCCCCCAATAAGGCATCATGCCACCCCGTTGGCGTACGCGACTTGCATTCGCACCAGGATAAAGCAACATGGTTGTATTGGTAACATCACCTTGGGTAAAGTGGCTCAGACTCCAGCGGGTATTAATACTGTATTGCCATCCCGTTGACATATCCCAGTTACGAGAAACGTTCAGTGTGGTGGTATCCGAACGAGTATCATTTAAATCTGTACGTTTATAGCCGCCTTGAATGCCATAATATTGTTCTAATGGGTTAACTTTTAATGGAATTTTATAATTAGCACCAATAGATTGCTCAGGCTTAGAAATACTCATATTCGATGTTAAACTATGGCCCCTAGAATTTATCCAAGGTTTATCCCACTGCATATTTAATCGAGGTCCGACATCTGTGGCAAAACCGCCCCCTAGCTCCATATAGTTACGTGAACGAGGGGTAACAACGGCATCCATTGGTAGCAAATAATTGCCTTCACTACGTGCTTTAGCGATATTAGGTGTGACAACCGCCGAATTAAACCATCCTGTGGCAGCTAAGCGTCGATTAAACTCTGCCAAATCTTCAGAAGAGTAATATTCCCCTTCTTTAAAAGGCACAATATTTTGTAGGTAGTCTTCACGAATTTGTGAGCCAGTATAATTCACTTTACCAAAACGGTAACGTTCACCACTATTAAAGACAAAATCCCAATAAGAGGCGTGATTATCTAAAGAGACACCGAGCTGGCTTTTTTCCATATCTGCATCAAAGTAACCACGACGAATAGCAAGCCCTGTTAACGAGCCTTTTAATTTTTCATATTCGGCATGATTTAACACACTATCAAGAGGGGGAGTGTTTTCTTTAATCACTTTGGCATATTGTTCATCTGTTTTAGCTCCCCCTTCCAGTACAATATTGACCCCTTTTAACAGTACGGGAATACCAAGCTCAACCTTTGCTGTTAATACAGGGCGTGTCGGAGGGGTATTTTCTTGATAAGAGAAAGTGACCGTTGGCTGATAATAACCTAAAGGCCGTAGGCCCTCTTTAATTGCCTTTTCAACACGCGCACGAAAACGCCCGTCTGGTGCAACTTCTTCTGTTGTTATGTTTGATAGCTGGACTCGTACATTCTTTTCGAGTTGCCCTTCTAAACCTTCTACTTTTAAACGTAAATTTGCCCCATAAGCAAAAGACGTTATAGAAGACAGACAGAGAACGTAGATAACGGAGTATCTCGGCACGTTTTCTCCTCAATATTATTTATATCATTCGGTAATTGACGACAAATAGTTTTAAGCTTTATTGTAGATTTAGTTTATAACAATATTAAACCTTTACCATAGTAAAGCGTTTACAAATATAAAATTTGGAGTTTACCTTGCAACATAAAGCTTATCATCCTGAGCATGCCGTAATCGGCAGCACAACGCCATTAGAAATTTCTGCTAATCATGCCGTCAATGGGCATTCTATCCGTGAGATCCCAGAAAATATGCAAATTGCTTATTTTGCCATGGGCTGCTTTTGGGGCGTTGAACGCCTATTTTGGCAACAACCCGGTGTTTATAGCACAAGTGCCGGTTATAGCGGTGGTGTAACAGAAAATCCCACCTATGAGCAAGTTTGCCAAGGCCGTACCGGTCATGCAGAGGTCGTTCGTGTGGTATTTGATCCGACCCTTATCAGCTATCAACAATTATTGGCTATTTTTTGGGAGAATCATGACCCTTCCCAAGGTATGCGCCAAGGTAATGATATTGGTAGCCAATATCGCTCGGCCATTTATACCCTAACCCCAGAGCAATATGCACAAGCTATTGAGTCAAAACAACGTTATCAACAAGCTATCAATAGTGAAGGGGCACATAAAGAGATCACCACTGAAATACAACCTGCCGGACCTTTCTATTTTGCTGAAGATTATCATCAGCAATACCTATTTAAAAACCCTCAAGGTTATTGTGGACTTGGTGGCATTGGTATCTGTTTTCCACCGGCAAACTAACACTAGCAGAAAATAGCAGGGCGATGATATAATTACGCCCTCTTATCTATCTTTGTGTCTATTTTTATAAAATAGTCTATCACAATATATTGATTTATCTTCGATTATTAACACTCAAGTATTACCCTCTGGATTTAATACTCTGGGTGATGTGAGCCTTATATGCTTAATAGTTTACTCATTGTGCTTTTGCTGTGTGCCATTAGCGCCTTTTTTTCGCTGTCTGAAATATCACTGGCGGCCTCCCGTCGTATTAAACTCAAACAGTTGGTTGACGAAGGAAATATCAACGCTGCTCGTGTATTAAAAATGCAAGAAACCCCCGGTATGTTTTTTACCGTGGTACAAATTGGTCTTAACGCCGTTGCCATTTTGGCGGGTATTGTCGGTGAATCTGCTTTTTCTCCCGCATTAAAAGATCTCTTTTCCCGCTTTTTAGAAGCACCTCTCGCGCAACAATTAGGATCGGTCTGTTCATTTATTATCGTCACATCGATGTTTATTCTGCTTGCCGATTTAACTCCTAAACGTATCGGCATGATCAAGCCAGAAGTCATTGCACTGAAAATTGTTAATCCTATGCGTTTTTGTCTCGCCTTATTCCGCCCTTTAGTTTGGTTGTTTAATGGCATGGCAGATCTTATCTTTAAACTATTTAAAATCCCGATGGTAAGAAATGAAGATATTACATCTGATGATATCTTTGCGATTGTCGAAGCCGGTGCCGTAGCGGGGGTATTACGTAAACAAGAGCACGAATTAATTGAAAATGTCTTTGAATTAGAATCACGTACCGTACCATCAGCCATGACACCACGTGAAGATGTTGTCTACTTTGATCGCGAAGAGACAGAAGAAGATATTAAGCATAAAATTGCCACTCAGCCCCACTCTAAATTCTTAGTTTGTGAAGGGGATATAGACCATATTATTGGTTATGTAGATTCAAAAGAGCTACTCAACCGTGTGATCAATGGGCAAAGTCTTAACCTCAAAGAAGGTGTGCATATCCGTAAAGCCCTTATTATTCCGGATACCTTAACTTTATCTGACATGCTAGAAAGCTTTAAAACCTCAGGGGAAGATTTTGCCATTATTCTCAATGAATATGCGATGGTGATGGGCGTTATCACCTTAAATGACGTGATGACCACTTTAATGGGCGATCTGATTGGCCCGGGCCAAGAAGAGCAAATCGTCAGTCGTGATGAGCATTCATGGTTGGTTGAAGGTGGAACACCTATTGATGATGTTATGCGGGCATTAGATATTGATGATTTCCCGGATTCTAGCAATTACGAAACCATTGCTGGGTTTATGATGTTCCGTTTGCGTAAGATCCCCAAACGTACTGACTATGTGAAGTTTGCAGGTTATAAATTTGAAGTGGTGGATATTGATAACTATAAAATTGATCAACTGCTTGTCACTAAAATTGATGATATTCCGCCAGTAAAACCGGTTTTGCAAGAAGCAATACCTGCTCCTCAAACAACGGCAGAAGTGCCTTTTGAGCACGAAGAGCATAAAGCCTAAATCAACTGGTAACAAACTGAAATTAATAACTGAGTCTTATCGTAAAAGCACAAGATATAGACTCAGTTATCTATCAGATAAAAGTTAGCCCATTTCAGCTTTGAGTAAAACCACCTGCTGGTTAACTTCACTCATCACATTAAAATGCAGCTTATCTTTTATTTTCGGCAATAAAATTTTACCGTAATCGAACTCAAATGCGCCCATTCCTTTGATATAAAACCGTCCACGAAATAACGTCTTAACGTAGAGAGCAATTTTTTCTGGGTTATAGCGATTGAAGATCTTCATCTTTCAGTTAGTCTCCCATGCTCAGTTGTGAATTTAATCAGTCATAAAGACCGATCTTTATATACCAAATTTAAAGACCTAATTATAAGTACTAGGTTCCATTTATTTAAATTTCTTATCTATTTTTACACTTATTGACAGTAAAGAAGATAAGTCGAGACTGTGAATACTTTATCTTACACCCTATATGTTAAAAAAATGTATCAACAATGAGGTATTATTCTTTTTTAGCCTCTATGCTTAAATAGCCGATAAAGTCGAATTTAATAATAGGACAATAACGATGCACAAAATAACCTTGGCTGCACTTTTGCTTAGCACATCTACATGGGTATTTGCCCATAATATTACTGAAGATACCCTACTACCGGCGATCTCTGTGAGTGACAAAGGGGAGCTTCTTTATGATGGTGCCAAAGATAAATTTAGCTATCAAAATTGGAATAGCGGACTACTTAGTGGCAAAGTACGCACAATTCAACATATCGCTGGACGCAGTAAGGCTAAAGAGATGAATGCGCCACTGATTGAAGCCATCAAACAAGCCAAATTTCCACAAAATAGTTATCAGACAACCACTATCATCAATACTGATGATGCTATCTTTGGTACTGGGCCTTTTGTTCGCGGTAGTGTTGAAGACAGTAAAAAAGAGTTTCCTTGGTCACAATTTATTGTTGATGCTGATGGTGTAGCACAAAAAGGTTGGGGACTAGAAAAAGAGAGTTCAGCAATTATTGTGCTGGATAAACAAGGAAAAGTTCGTTTTGTCAAAGAAGGTGTATTAAGTGGTGCAGAAATAACTTCCGCCATTAACCTTATCAATGACTTAATTAAAGAATAGTATTTAAATTATCTGTATCGGAGCCCTTTAAACTTAAGGGCTCTGCTCTCGTTAACATTAGAAAATAGAAACTCTAAAACCAGGATTTATCAGTGATTCTCTCGGTGAATAATCAAGTGTCACCCCTTTCCAATCGGTAACATGTGCCCCTGCGGCTATCGCAATAGCGTGTCCTGCTGCAGTATCCCATGTATGAGTAGGTCCAAAACGAGGATAAAGCTGAGCTTTTCCTTCCGCCACTAGACAAAATTTTAATGAAGATCCAACAGCCACCGTTTGGTGCTCACCCAATTGCGATAAATATTCTTTTAATTCATCATCTTGATGAGAACGACTAATAACAATCACGGGGGGTTCAGCACGGCTGACTTTTATTGGTAAACGCTGACCACAGGTTTCTTTCCATGCCTGTTTATTGGCTGCTGAGTAGAGAATATTTTGTACTGGTGCATACACAACGCCTAATACCGGCACACCCTGTTCAATCAACGCAATATTAACCGTAAACTCACCATTTTTATTGATAAACTCTTTGGTACCATCGAGGGGATCAATCAGCCAATAACGTTGCCAATGGCGACGTTCTTCCCACGCAGGAGGATCTTCTTCAGATAATTGAGGAATATCTGGCGCAATACTGGCAAGTCCTTGCTTAATAATTTGATGGGCGGCTAAATCTGCTGCAGTAACCGGTGAATGGTCACTCTTTTCCTGTACTTCAATTGGCGCTGATTGTTGATAAATTTGCATTATCGCCTGACCCGCTTGGCGGGCTAATTCGCTGACTTGTTCTAACATAATGCACCTCACTTATTTTTATAAGAATGGTACTCACTCTTATAAAAATCAATTATCTTGCACTCTCTTTACTCTAGTATAGAGACAAAAATAGCCGGAAAAAACCGGCTATAGTGTTATTTTTTGCAGAAGAAGAAATTATAAAATTTCTAATAGTTCTACTTCGAAAACTAATGTTGCAAAAGGAGGAATAGCCGCCCCCGCACCACGTTCACCATAAGCTAATTGGTAAGGAATATATAATTCCCATTTAGAACCTACTGGCATCAAAGTTAATGCTTCAATCCATCCTGCAATCACCCCATTAACAGGGAATTCTGCTGGCTGACCACGCTGTACTGAGCTATCAAATACCGTACCATCGATTAAACGACCAGTATAATGCACACGAACATGATCAGTACGAGCTGGAATAGCGCCATCTCCTGCTTTCAGTACTTTGTACTGTAAACCAGATTCAGTGACTTGCACGCCTTCTTTTTTTACATTTTCTGCTAAGAATACTTTGCCGGCTTCTGCCAGTGCCGCTTGACGCTCTTGACGAACAGCTTCAGCACGCTCATGCATAGTACGTAAAGCATTGTGTAACGTTTCAACAGGTACAGAAGGAGTATTGCCTTCTAACGCGTCAGTCAAGCCGGCAAGCAGTGCTGCTGGCTCTAATCCTTGGAGACCTGATTCAGTCAGTTGTTGACCGACTTGCAGACCAATACCGTAACTTGCCTGCGATTCAATAGAATCAAATGATGGTTTTGACATGAAAAAATACCTGTTTTTATGAAAGTTAGTGCCAAGAATAACAGTGGTAAGCTAGAGCGTAAACCTCCCGTCTTGGCTAATCGCGATTATTCGTCGAAAACGCCATCAATTTGCGCTATTTGTCATGGATTTTGACCTTTCTTGACGATATTTTTCAGACTTTTTTTCACAAGCCTCTCACACAAGCATATAATTAAAGACAAGGTAGCTCTGTTAACCCAGCGCTCAATATCAATATATATGTTCAGAGAGGTACGAAGTGAAAATAACTGACAATCCCTATTTCCGTGAACAAGGATATATTGACGGTATTTGGTGTGATGCAAAAAGCAAAGACACGGTTGAAGTGATTGATCCTGCAACAAATCAGCCCATTGGTACTGTGCCAAATATGGCAACAGAAGAAGCCAAAGCGGCTGTTGATGCAGCCGCCAAAGCATTACCGACATGGCGTGCGTTAACCGCACATCAAAGAAGCACTTTACTGCAACGCTGGTTCCAACTGATACAGGATAACAAGCGTCAACTTGCAGAACTGATGACGTTTGAACAAGGTAAACCCGTGGCCGAAGCGGAAGGCGAAATCACCTACGCAGCCTCATTTATTGAGTGGTTTGCCGAGCAAGGTAAAAGAACCAACGGTGAAATTATCCCCTCCCCTTCATCAGATAAGCGGCTTATGGTGATCAAACAAGGGATTGGTGTTTGTGCGGCTATCACACCTTGGAACTTCCCTGCTGCCATGATCACCCGTAAAGCAGCCCCAGCATTAGCCGCGGGGTGTACTATGGTGATAAAACCTGCCAACGAAACCCCCTATACAGCCCTTGCGTTAGCTGAATTAGCCGCGCAAGCAGGAATACCTGCCGGTGTTATTAATATTGTCACCGGTGATGCAGTTAAAATCGGTGAAGTATTCACATCAGACAACCGCGTGCGTAAATTGAGTTTTACTGGCTCTACAGGGGTTGGCCGTTTATTAATGCGCCAATGTGCTGACAGTGTGAAAAAAGTCTCACTGGAGCTAGGGGGAAATGCGCCATTTATTGTCTTTAATGACGCCGATATTGAGAAAGCGGTTGCAGGTGCTATGGGGGCGAAATTCCGTAACGCCGGACAGACTTGCGTGTGTGCAAATCGTTTTTATATCCATAAAGATGTATATCAACAATTTAGTGAACGCTTTGTTGCTGAGGTTAAAAAACTAAAAGTCGGTAATGGCTTTACCGAAGGCGTGACTATTGGGCCTCTTATTAATCATAAGGCGGTAGAAAAATCACAATCACTCCTTGCTGATACCTTACAACGCGGTGCGACACTGCTATGTGGTGGTGAAAGAGATAAAGCAGGTGAAAATTTCTTTCAGCCTACCGTGGTCGGTAATGTGCCTGCTGATAGTCATATTCTTGAAGAAGAGATCTTTGGCCCCGTGGCACCTTTAGTCATTTTTGACAATGAAGAAGAAGTAGTACATCTAGCCAATAATACCATCTATGGCTTAGCCGCTTATTTCTACAGTGAAGATCCACAACGTATTTGGCGTGTGGCTGAAAATCTAGAATATGGCATGGTCGGTATTAACACAGGTCTAATTTCCAATGAAGTGGCTCCTTTCGGTGGTATAAAGCAGTCTGGCTTAGGTCGTGAAGGCTCTGAGCATGGTATTGAGGACTATATGGAAATGAAATACCTCTGCCAAGGCCTGTAAACGAGGCCACTGATTAACAGTAAAAGTCATCGCAAGGACGCGATTGCTTTTTGCAACCATTATCTCTTATTAATTGACATCCTCCACGCCCTAAAGGACATGGATCCCTACTGCGTTCAGACTGATGTCTGAATCACCTCGGCGGGTTCCTGCTTCGACG
>ERZ507021.61-NODE-61-length-92414-cov-7.99191_pt1 | contig 92414 bp, 86 predicted proteins | sample MGYA00512877_ERZ507021 | MGnify/ENA metagenome assembly ERZ507021 | reverse complement strand
TGTGCTCTTCCGATCTTCGCTGAATCCCCTTCGTGTGCTGGGCATCAATGGCTACCGCCGGCAGCCCTTGGGCTTGATAGTATTCGATAAAGCCCTGGGTCGCCGCCGGATTGGCCAAATCTGCTTTGTTCAAAACCAATAATCGTTTTTTGCCTTGACCAATTTCATCCAGCAACGGGTTGCGGGATGACTCCGGCACACGGGCATCGACGATTTCGTAGATAATATCTACCTTGGTCAATGCTTCCGTCACCTGCCGGCGGGCTTTCGCCATATGGCCGGGATACCACTGAATCGTCGCCATGAACGACATCCTTCCTTTCACGTTCGGTATTTTGTTGTGTAGTACGTTGAGTAAACGGGGGCGGATTGCCCAGCGTATTTAGTGCCAAGTGCATAGCAAGCGGAGGCGGATGGGGCTCAGCCATGGGAACAACACGGCGGCTTTGCCGCCGATGTTGTTAGGCGATTTTGAGACTGCGCAGCAGGCTCAAAACGCCGTCATGGCTAGCTACGCCTTCGGCTTCGCACTTGCTGCGCGTCGCCAGCCCCATCCGCCGCAGCTTGCGGAGCACTTGGCACGGTGTACCAGAGACCCTACTTCTCCGCCGCGACGGTCGCCACCGCCTTTGTCAGCATCGGATCGCTCTTCGTTGCCTGGGCATACACGTAGTTGTTCAAGGCCGTCTTCGTCGCGCTATCCAACTCACCGCTAACCGTGATCTTTTGCTGCGTCTGGAAGGCCTTCAGCGCTGTTTCCGTCGCACTATCAAAGTAGCCGGCAGTCTGTGTCAGCTTAGCCCCGCTCAGATTCAGAATCTTCTGGGCCGTGGCAATATCTGTCGCCACTGTCCCCGGCTTGTTGACCTTTTTCGTATTCAGCAGCGGCCAAGAGGCATACGCCGGATAGCTGACCTTAATATCCGGAGTCAGACCCTTCTTTTGAATCCAGCCGCCGGACGGTGTCAACCATTTGGCCGTGGTGATCTTCACTTCGCTATCGCCAGAAAGTTGCGACACAGTCTGCACGACGCCCTTACCGAAGGACTTCTCCCCGATCAGTTTGGTCCGGCGGGATTCCTGCAACGCGCCGGAGAAAATTTCCGAAGCAGAGGCACTGCCGGAATCAATCAGCACGGTGACGGGTTCAGTCACTTTGAAGCCGTCGTCGTATTCCTTGCCGGCGGTAAAAATCTCCGGTTTGCTGTCGCGCTGCTGAACCTGCATGATCCGCTGCCCGTCCTTCAAAAACATACTGGCCGTTTCCAAAGCCTGGGGCAGCAACCCGCCAGGATTTTGCCGCAGATCAATGACAAAGGACTTGGCCCCTTGTTTGCGCAGACTAGTGATCGACTTCTTGAGTTCTTTATTGGTATTGTCCGCAAATTGGGTGATGCTGATCACGCCGACCTTTTTATTCTGGTCAGACAGTTCGCCAGTCACGGTGGTCAGCGGCACGACGCCGCGTTTGATGGTGATATTAAAGGTATCACTGCCCCGTTTAATGGCCAGCGTAACACTGGTCCCTTTCTTGCCTCGAATCGTGCTGGAAGCCTTAGTCGTGGACCAGCCCTGGGTGCTCTTGCCGTCAATCGCGGTAATGATGTCCTTGGCCTTCAACCCGGCTTTGTCCGCTGGACTGCCCTTGATTGGGGAGACAATTTGAATGTGGCCGTCGGCTTGGCTGATTTCAGCACCGATACCTTCAAAGGACCCGGAAATCGTCGTGTTCAGCTCTTTAGCGTCACTGCCTTGCAGGTATTGGGAAAATGGATCGTTCAGGGTCTTGAGCATCCCGTTGATGGCCCCAGTGACCAGCTTAGTGTCGCTGGTCTTGATGTAATAATTGTTTTTGACATCACTGTAGACCTTCAACAGATCTTTGAAGGAATTGGGTACGTAGGTCACATCCGCATCAGCCTGGGCGTTTTGCTGATGCAAATACAAGGCGCCCGCCCCCACGGTCCCACCAGCGCCAATGATCAGCGCGGCGGCCCCGGTGATGATCACCGTACGCAGCCGATACCGTTTGACCGGCTTTTCTTCAGGCGTGGGCGGTACCTGCGCCGGATTTTCTGGATGCTCATTATCCTTAGCCATTCATCGTTTCCTGCTCTCTATGTCTAAATACTATCCTGATCCAGATAGGCGCGATAGGCGTCGTCAAAAATCGTCATACTGGGCAAATACCCGGCGTTCAATTCCAGATAATTGCTGAGTTCGTCGTAGTCATGGCTCTGCTTCGGAAAAGCCTGATCAAAGAAGGCGTTATTAGCAAACTGCGCGACTTCGTCAACACTTTCCGAATTGCGCTGGGTCATCAACCAAAAATAAAAACTGCGCTTTTGGTGCGCCATAGCGGCCTCCTTTAATCGGGTAAATACACGTTAAACACAAATTGATCAGCCGCAAAATCCAAGCGTTTGGCTGTGATCTGGAACCCGCCGGCGGTCTTGAACCGCGTGAGGTGCAGCATGATAGTCTCGTGCTTTTGATCCACTGAGACCCATTTGGGCAGCTTATAACTGGATTGGACAAAACTCAAGACAAAGTTGACCGGCACGTTTAAACTGCCGATAGCCAGCTGCTTCGCCCGCAGCTGCACATCGCCATTATCCTGAACATAGGGGGTCAGTACCAAATTGAATTGAATCGAACTGCCCAAAAATTTCACCGTACCGATCAACAAGACACTTGTCTCTTCGACCCGCAGCTGGTACTTGATCTTGCTGTCCTTTAAATAATCATCCAGGTAGTGCTGGGTCAGCTGGTTGATCTGCTTGCGGTTCAAGGCCACCGTCAGCGAAGGCGCCCCGGCGACTTGAGTCACCTTGGGAGTATTCGCGGCCGGAGTGAAAATCCGGACACCAAGAAAAATACCGCATCCCAAAACGATCCCGGCCAGGATCAAGAATGCCCAGCGCCAGGGATTGTGCGGCTTTTTCGGCCCTTTAGCCGCGGGCACTGCCGGTTTCTTCTTCGCTTTTTCAGCCGTCCGGGTGTTGCTTTGCTGCACTATTGCCACTGTCCCTTCGTTTTCTTTAATACCTTCAATAATTGATCCGTCATCCGGCCATAGCCGATATGATTCGGATGGAAGTGATCGCTGGTCGACAAATACGGATTGGTGGAATCGTTGTCGGCGATCTGCTCCTGGAGCGACTTGGCACTGGTCACCTTGCCGCTCTTGGCCACCGTCCCGTCACCCTTGGTCAGCACGCTGTCCACATCCACGTAATATACATTGGCCATGCGCTTGACCATTGTCTTGGTACGTTGATTGAAACCATGCATGATCGTCTGCAGTTGCGTCACTTGGGAAAAATACACATAGAACGGGTTGTACACGCCCAAGATGTAAATTGGTGCGTGCGCGTTCTGACTGCGCAAAGTCGTGACCATTTTTTCCATATTCTTGCCAAACGCTGCCTCGGCTTTGGTTACATCCCGACTGTTCAAATCTGCGCCATTTTTCATCAATGTTTGCATCAAATCATTGCCGCCAGCAGTGATCGTGATCAGATCAGCCTGCTTCACGTTTTTCGCAATCGCCGGCTGTTTCTCCACCCGGGTCAGAATCTGCTGCGCAGTATCGCCGGGATGGCCAAAGTTCACGCTATTGACCCGCAGATCATCATCGCTTTGGAGGCGTTGAACGGTCTGGCCGACGAAGCCGCCTTGATTGGCCTCATCGCCGGTCCCGTAAGTTAGGGAATCACCGATGGCCACTAAGTTATAGGTCTTCCCGGCCGGCGCGGTTTGGCCCTTGGGGGTGACGTTGGCCAGGTCAGCGGCAGGGACAACGGCGAGCAGCAGCGTACTCACTACTGCCGTGACAGCGGCCAAGAGGGCAATATTCACCAGCCAGCGGCCTAACTTCTTCATCGTTACTCGTTCCTTTCGTTAATTGAAAAAGAGGGACTGAGGCAAAATTCGAGTCTGGCGTGTCCAGTGCCAAAGCGACTTTTGTCCCTGTCCCCTGTATCACTCGTTATTCCGGATCCGTGTAGTAGATAATCGCAAACGCGCCCGGCCCGGTGTGGGTCGCTACAATTGGGCTGGTGGGCGATACCAGGATCGGCGTGTCTGGCAAAACGGCCTGGATATCCCGGCCGATCTGCTCCGCAAAGGCCTTGTCCCCGGCATAGGGAATGCCGACCCCGGCCACGTCGCTCATCTGACTGAGGGCCGTAACTTGGCTGTCCACGAACTTCGTCAGCGTCTTTTGCCCGCGGCCTTTGACCACGACGTCCAAGCCGCTGCTGGTCAACTCCAAGACCACTTTGATATTCAGCAGCGAGGACACCAGCCCTACGGTCCGGCTGACTCGGCCGCCTTTGACCAGATTAGCCAGCGTGGACACCGCGACATACACCTTAGTGTGCGCTTTGATCGCCGCCAGCCGTTTGAGAATTGCCGGCATCTCGGCCCCTTCAGCGATCATCTTGCCGGCTGTGAGCACTTGAAAGGCCAGCCCGCGGTCAATCGACCCGCTATCGACCACTGTCACGTTGCTGGTGGAGATCACGCCGGCCTGGCGAGCGGCATTCACTGTCCCGGACAAAGCCTCGGTCATGTGGATGGCCAGGATCTCGTCACCAGTCTGGCCCAGCTTATCGTAAACCGTCAAGAAATCTCCGATGGCCGGCTGGGAAGTGGTGGGCAGTGCCTTGGCCGCCGCCATTTTGGGCATAAAGGCGGCCTTCGTAATATCACGCCCATCCACGTAATTCTGCCCATCGATTGTTATATTCAATGGCACAATGTGGATATCATACTGTTTAATTTCTGCCGGTGTCAGCTCCACTGAGGAGTCCGTCACGATCTTGATCGTCATCGTTCATCCTGCCCTTCGCAATTGACATTCGAGGTCCATTATACCAAAGGGACCCTCCGGCACCAAATCAGTGCCGGGCATAGACCACAAAGGCGTGGGGCCACGGTGCTTTTTCGCTGACCTGCCCAGGTGTCCGCTTAATCTCTTGAAAGTCGTTTTGATCCCACGGCACCATGTATGTGTCGCCAGCGGGAAACTCATGATCAATGCGGGTCACGTATAAGCGATCCACTTGATTCATGAAGGCGGCAAACAAGGAGCGCCCGCCAATGATGAAGATCGTCTCGGCGGCATGGTCTTGAATATACGCCTGGACCGCCGCGACATCCCCCAGAGTAGTCACGCCGGGCGTGGTGATCGGCCGGTGAGTCAGAACAATACTAGTTCGGTTCGGCAGCGGTTTGGTGGGTAAAGAATCCCAGGTCCGCCGGCCCATGAGGATGGTGTGGCCTTCAGTGATTTTCTTAAAATAGTGTAAATCATCCGGCAAGTGCCACGGCAAGTGGTCATCGGTACCAATCAAATGGTTGCGGTCTTCCGCCCAAATAAAAGCTAACATCAATCTCTACCCCTTTCTGAAAAAGCAGGATCTTAAACCGCCACCGGCGCTTTGATCGCCGGAGCCGGTGTGTAATTTTCCACGTGAATATCGGCCATGGTGTAGGAGAAAATGTCTGCGACATCCGGCTTGATCGTCAGCGTCGGCGCTGCTTGCGGCGTCCGCGTCAGCAGTTCCTGGACCGCCGCCACGTGATTGGCATAAATGTGCGCATCCCCCAGCGTATGGACGAACTCGCCCACCTGCAGACCGGTCTGAGCCGCCACTAAATGGGTCAGCAGCGCATAGCTGGCAATATTGAACGGGATGCCTAGGAACATGTCGGCGCTGCGCTGATAGAGCTGACAGGACAGCTTGCCGTCGGCCACGTAGAACTGGAACATCGTGTGGCAGGGCGGCAGGGCCATCGTCGGCACATCCTCGGGATTCCAGGCGGTTACGATCAACCGCCGGGAATCGGGATGGGTCTTGATTTGCTCAATCACGTCAGCCAATTGATCTATGGTCTCCCCCTGACTGGTCCGCCAGTGGCGCCACTGGTACCCGTAGATGTGGCCCAGATCGCCGAACCGGGCAGCGAAGGTATCATCGGTCAAAATTTGCTCGCAAAAGTCGTGATGCACCGCCGCACAGCGTTCAGCAAAGGCCGGATCGTTCAGCCGGCGATGGCCAAAATCCGTCATGTCCGGACCGGTATAGGCATCACTGGCGACGTAGCGGGCAAAGGCCCATTCGTCCCAGATATGATTCTTATGCTGGAGCAGAAAGCGAATATTGGTGTCCCCGTGCAGAAACCAGAGCAATTCGCTCTTGATCAAGCCGAACGGCACCCGCTTCGTCGTCAGCAGTGGAAACCCCTGACTTAAATCAAAGCGCATCTGCGGTCCAAAGAGACTCATCGTCCCAGTCTGAGTCCGGTCTGTCTTGTGGTGCCCCGTTGCCAAAATTTGCGTCAGCAAGTCTAAATACGGTTGTTCTACGATGGTCGTCATGGCCGGCATCCGCTCCCTCTTCTACTAATCCTCTGCAAAATCAGCCAGGTATTCCCAGCGCTTCATGGCTGGTTGCAGCTTGGCCTGCAAATCCGTGTACTGCTGTTGCAGCTGCGCGACTTTGTTGTAGTCCGCGGCCTCAGCCACCATGGCTTTCTCCAAGCGGCCCTGGGTTTGTTCCCACTGATCGATCTGATCAGTGAGTTTATCATACTCGATTTGCTCGGCGTATGTCAGCTTTTTCTTCTCAGCCGCTGCCGGGGCTGGCGCCGGCTTGGTTGGCGCAGCCGTATTGGCTGGGGCTGGCTGCGCCGCAGCGGCTAAATGACTCAAGAAAGTCCCCACATCGCTGGTAAACGGAGTGATCTGGCCCTGCCCGGCGAACCAGAGCATGCTGTCGCATACCTTATCCAGGAAATACCGATCATGGGAGACGGTGATCACGGCGCCCGGAAATGTATCTAAATAGTCTTCCAAAATCGTTAAGGTCTCAATATCCAAGTCATTGGTCGGTTCATCCAGCAGCAGGACGTTGGGTCCGCCCATCAGCAGCTTAAGCAGATACAAGCGGCGCTTCTCCCCGCCAGATAGACGGGAGATACGCAGCCCATGCATCCGCGGCGGAAACAGGAAGCGTTCCAGTAATTGACTAGCTGATACTGTCTCACCGTTGATCGTTTGACTGCTGGCCGTATCCGTAATGTAGGCAATGACCCGCTTATCCTCGGGGATCGCCGGCATTTGCTGGGTATAGTAGGCCAAGCGTACCGTTTCGCCGACATTCAGCGTCCCGGCGTCCAGCTTTTGTTTGCCCGCCAGAATGTTCAGAAAGGTGGTCTTCCCCGCTCCGTTGATCCCGGTAATACCGATTCGGCCGGTGGGTCCGATGCGCCACGAAAAATCGTGAATGATCGGGTGGCCGCCAATGGTCAAGGACGCCTGATCCAGATGAAAGACCTCCTTGCCCAAGCGGTGAGTATTGGCAGCAATGCTCACCTGACCAGTGGCCGCCGGCGTCGCGTCGATCGTATTGGACAACGAATTGAACCGCTCGATTCGCGCTTTTTGCTTGGTGGTCCGGGCCTGGGCCCCGGCCTGCATCCACAGCAGCTCTTGTTTGTATAGCTGGTGCTGTTTGTGCGTCTGCGCTGCCTCCCGCTCTTCCTGGGCGGCTCGCTGGGCGACATAATCCTGATAGTTTCCCTTATACATCTGTAATTGACCGTTGCGCAGGGCAGCAATGTCCGTGGCGACATGATCTAGAAAATAGCGATCATGGGTCACAAAGACGATCCCGCCAGGATAGGCCAACAACCGCTTTTCAAGCCAATCCACTGTTTGATAATCCAAATGGTTGGTCGGTTCATCCAGCAGCAGCAAGTCGGCCGGTGAGATCAAGGCTTGCGCCAAGGCCACCCGCTTCTGCTGACCGCCGGATAAGGTTGCCACGGGAACCGTCATGTCCGGAATGGCTAATTGGGTCAAAATACTCTTCACATCGGCTTCGATGGTCCAAAGATTGTGCCGGTCCATCATATCGTTGGCCGCGTAATACGCCTTGGCGGCCTCCTGATCAGCGGGATCCTTTTCGTAATGGCGCAAAGCCTTTTCGTAATCCCGAACCATTTGAAAATCATCCGCGGCACCGGCAAAGGCCGCCGTCAAAACATCAGCACCGGCCGGAAAAGTAGGTGTCTGGGGCAGATAATTGATTCGGTAACCCTTGGCGGTAGTGATCGTTCCGGCCTCCGGCGCCAGCCGGCCGGCAATGATCTTGAGCAAGGTCGACTTGCCCACCCCGTTCAAGCCGATCAGTCCGATGCGCTGATTCGGGGTCACGGTCAGTGCGAGATCCGTAAAGAGTGTTTTATCGCCGTATGCATACTGTAATCCTGTGGCTTGTAATGCCTTCACAATGATTGACCATCCTTTGTCTGTTGCGTTTTCTGAATATAGGCCAGTAACGCCGCCGGCGTATTGGCCGCTTGCCCGGCCACGACCGCTTGGGTCATGGCTGTCATCGCCTGACCCAGGGCAGGCCCGCGCAGAGCGGGGGCGGCCTGCATCACTGTGCGGCCGTCTACCGCCAGGTCGTGGGCTTGATGAATTGGCAGCGCCGCATAGCGTTCTTGCCACTGATCAACAGCGATTCCCAATTGCGCGGCAACGGGTAATAATACTGAGTCAAATTCCGGCCCGGCCTGATACAGATCCCACGCCCCAGCGGTCCCCGTCTGAATTTTGGCTAAAACCGGCAATAACCGGGCTGCTTGGCGCCGCTCGGTATTTGTGGTCTTCCAGGCCCGCAGAAACGGTCCTACGGCGTTTTCAGCCAGGCCCAGGGCAAATACCAGGCGCAGCCATACACTGCCACTCTCGGCCAACCTGTGGGGCACGTCAGCCAGCATGCTGGTCAACGCCGTCTGCTGGCCGGCCAAGCCGGGACAGGCAGTATAAAGCTGGGTATCAATAAATGTCTTCAATCCGCTGGCCCGATCCTGAGCCGCCATCATTTTGACAAATTCCATATTGATCCGCTCCACCGCAATTTTTTCTAATAACTGGTGGTGGTGACGAATTGCGGCTTCCGTGGCCGGTTCAATCGTGAACGATAACTGGCTCTGGAACCGCACCGCCCGCATCATGCGCAGGGCATCTTCATGGAACCGTTCCTCGGGTTTGCCCACCGCCCGCAATAAATGGCGCTGCAAGTCGCCCAAACCATCGAACAAGTCTGTGATCTGACCGGTATGATCCATGGCCAGCGCATTGACGGTGAAGTCCCGGCGCTGCAGATCTTCCCGCAGCGAGCGGACAAAAGTGACATGGTCCGGCCGGCGATAATCTTGATAAGTCGATTCCGTACGGAACGTGGTCACTTCATACTGCCCCTGGGGCTGCAAAACCGTCACCGTTCCGTGCTGAATACCGGTATCCACCGTCCGTTTGAATAGCGCCTTCACTTCGGCCGGATAGGCACTGGTGGCGATGTCCACGTCATGAATCCGATCATGGAGCAAGGCATCGCGCACTGCGCCCCCAACAAAATAGGCTTCATAGCCAGCATCGTTCAATCGGCGCAAAACGGGCGCTGCTGCTTCAAACTCTGCTGGTAACGGCGACAACCGCATGTAACCACCCTGCTTTCTCAATATTCGTTTACGGCCTTTTCATGGTACCATATCAGGCAGAGGACGACAGCGCCGAACGGGCCAAGCGTCACTCAGATTGTTGTAAGGAGAGGATAAAATCATGTGGCGCAAACAATTGACCAGAACTCTGCGGGATCTATTGGCGATCGGTTTTGGCTGCTTTTTCTATGCCTTCGGGCTGGTCGCCGTCAACATCAAGAATCATTTGGCGGAGGGCGGCATCACCGGGATCACCTTGATCCTGCGGTACTGGTTCCATATTGACCCGGCTTATTCCACGATCTTTTTGAACATTCCTTTAATTATTCTCGGCTATAAATTCCTGGGTAAACGGGCCTTAGCCTACACTATTTACGGTACCGGCATGCTGTCGGCCGGCCTGTGGGTCTGGCAGCGGCTGGCCTTTGTCCAAAATTTGAATCTGCATAATGACCTCTTCATTGCCGGTATTTTAGCCGGGCTATTCGGCGGTATCGGTTCTGGAATCATTTACCGTTTCGGCGGCACCACCGGCGGCAGCGACGTCCTGGCTCGGATCTTCGAACAGGAACGGGGCATCCCCATGGGCCGGACCCTGCTGGTCTTCGACATCCTCGTGCTGGTCAGCTCCCTCTCCTACCTGGATATTGAACACATGATGTACACCCTGCTGGCTTCGTTTGTCTTTTCCCGCATCGTGGATCAGACCATGGAAGGCGCCTATTCCGCCCGGGGGGTCTTCATCATTTCCAAGAAACACCAAGAAATTGGCCAGCGGATCATGGATGAAATGGAACGGGGCATCACCTACTTAGACTCGGAGGGCGGGTACCACCAAACTCCGCAAAAGATGCTGTATTGCGTCGTCTCGCCCAGTGAAATCGCCGATCTGCGCCGGCTGATCCAAGATGAAGACCCGCGGGCCTTCGTCACCATCGTAGATGTGCACGAAGCGCTGGGTGAAGGCTTCACGTATCAGCGGCCGCGGCGCAGTCTGTTCAGTCGGCGGTAACCATTAAGGTTCATCCAGTAAATCATCATACAGGTCCTGCATATCCAAATCAGTCGGGACCAGCTTCAAGTACTGTTTCAAGGCCGCCAGCAATTCTGGACGCGCCGCCATGCTTTGGAAGAACCGGATCAAGTCCAGGAGAAAGTCGGTGTTTTCCCGAAAACTGGGATACGCCAACAGATAATTCTCCTTGGCTTGGTCCATTTTTTCTTGCCGTTCGTAGGATTTGGCGATGTTCCAATACATTTGCGGATCCAGCTCGTGGTTGGCCGCTGCCGCCGTTAACAGGTCCACATTGGCCTGATCGTCCCCATCTTTAACATACAGATTACTCAACGACAGGATCATATCCTGATCATCGGGATCCTGGGCCAATTCCTGTTTGGCAAACGTGACGGCTTGATCCTCGTCAGCCAGCCGGGTGGCATAATTGAACCCCAGTTTAAATAGATCGCTGTTGAATTCATCAAAACCTAAGCCGATCCGCACGGTGGCCAAGGCGTCCGGCAGCTGATTCAGCGCCGCTTGGGCCCTGGCCAGCGCCGGATAGAGCGGCGCATAATCCGGGTCGCTTTGCTGCAGCGCCGTCAACGTGGTGATCGCTTGCTGGTACTGCTTGGTCTCCCCGTAGAGCACCCCCAGCTGATAAGTGGTGTCGGCGTCTAGCGCTTCCCGGGGCAATTTCTGATATTCAGCGATTGCTTCTTCATAGTCGCCCATGCCGGCCAAAGTTGCCGCGAGACGCTGGCCGATAAGTACCTCCGCCATGGTCTCGATGCCTTGATCCAGCAAAGCCTGGTACTCCGGCAATGCTTCTTCATACCGCCCCAAGGTGAAGTACAGCTCGCCCAGAGCAAAATCGATCACCGGTTCATCCGGAGCCAAGCGTTTGGCTTCCTTCAGCTTCTGTTCGCTCACTTCTGGAATCCCCATGGTCTGATACACATCGGCGCTGGCCAGCAAGCCCTGGACGTAAGCCGGCGAGTCCTTCGGAATGGCGGCCAGAAGGGCGAGTGCTTGATCCGTATCGCCGGCACTGACCGCGATATCCGCGAGATACGTGCGCAATTCGTCTTCATCGGGATGATCGCGCAGAAGTTTTTCGAAGATGCGCTTAGCCTGCGGGGTAAAACCCAAACCATAGAGCTGTTCGCCCAAATTAAAGAGGGTATCATCATCGTCATGCCGCAATGCTAAGGCAAACAGTTTCTTGGCGTTGGTCCAATCGTGATCTTCCTGCAGTTTCGTCAGCATTTGTTCTGAATATGACATAGGCCGCCTCGATTTTCTTTCTTTTTTTATAATGATGTGATATTTGTTCATAGCCAACCATGATAGAATCACGTCAATCCCTGTTCTGTCAAGCAATTGACTCAATATAAGAAAATTCTTGACGATACGCAAATCGCCAATGCTCTACTTGCGTAGGTCATTGGCGATTCGGTGGAACATTCCGTAGACCGAGTCTACTTGACGGAATCCTTGAGTGCCTTGCCGGGCTTGAAAGCCGGTACCTTGCTGGCTGGAATGCTGATTTCAGCACCAGTCTGGGGATTGCGGCCCTTCCGAGCGGCGCGTTCGCGGACCTCGAAGTTACCAAAGCCGATCAGTTGAACCTTGTCACCTTTTGCTAAAGATGCTTGGATCGTGCTGAATACGGCGTCAACAGCAGCAGTTGCGTCCTTCTTGGTCAAGCCAGTCTTGGCTGCAACGTTGTCGATCAATTCTGCTTTATTTGCCATGTTTGGGATTCACCTCCTACGCGTTGACGATTCCTCGTCAGAACGTATCACTTTTGTAAAACAAAAGTGTGAAATAATGTTGCGCGGCAATCATTACTTCATTTCTAAAAATAGCATACCGAAGCCGCAGTAGCAAGGATTTTCGCCGAAAAAAAGCACGAAATCAGCATTTCATTTATTTTCATGAAAATATACACCGGTCATTTTTCGGTATACCACAACTTTATTTTCGCTGTCGGGGAACAATAACAATAGGTGTCCCCGAAAAGTCAAAGGCTGCCCGCAACTGGTTGACCAGGAAACGCTGGTACGAAAAGTGCATCAGATCAACGTTATTGACGAACGCGACAAAAGTCGGCGGGCCGCTCTTGACCTGAGTCATGTAGTACACCCGCAGCCGCTTACCATTACTGGTGGGTGTCGGTGTGGTCGCCACGGCCTTCAGCAGCACGTCATTGAGGGTGCTGGAGGTGATTCGGCGCTCATGATTTTCAGCAACTTTCTTGATCAAGGCCGGCAGCGTACTCACCCGCTGATGGGTCTTGGCCGATAGGAAGACGATCGGGGCATAGTCCAAGTATTGGAACTGACCACGGATCTCGTCAGTGAATTTCTTCATGGAGTGGGTATCCTTATGCACTGCATCCCACTTATTGACGACAATGATCACGCCGCGGCCGGCCTCATGGGCCAAACCGGCAACGTGCTTGTCCTGTTCCCGGATGCCCGCTTCGGCATCGATCAGGACCAGCACGACGGCACTGCGTTCAATCGCACTTTGGGCCCGCAGGACCGAATACTTCTCCGTATTTTCCCAGATCTTGCCCCGCTTGCGGATCCCGGCGGTGTCAATGATCGTGAACGCTTGGCCATCGTCCGTAAAGCGGGTATCGATAGCGTCCCGGGTCGTCCCTTCAATATTGGACACAATGACCCGCTCTTCGCCGAGGATGGCATTGACCAGGGACGATTTGCCCACATTGGGCCGGCCGATGACACTGAACTCGATGCTGTCATCATTGGCATCCGCCTGCTTGGCCGGAAACTTAGCGACGACGGCATCCAGCAGATCGCCCAGACCGGTCCCCTGCACCCCGGACACGGGATACGGGTCACCCAACCCGAGAGAATAAAAGTCATAGATCTCTTGGCGCTGTTCGGGGTTATCCGCCTTATTCACCGCGAGAATTACCGGTTTATCCGCCTTGTACAACATTCGGGCCACGTGTTCGTCGGCCTCAGTGACCCCCTCCTGGTTCGATACCAGGAAGACGATCACGTCCGCCTCTTCCATGGCAATCTGGGCCTGGGCGACGATCTGGGTCATCAAGGGAGCATCATCAATGTCGATCCCCCCGGTATCGATCAGCGAAAATTCCTGACCCAGCCACTCCGCCGGAGCGTATAAGCGGTCCCGGGTCACCCCCGGCTGGTCTTCAACGATCGCGATCCGCTTCTTTGCGATCCGATTGAATATCGTCGACTTGCCGACATTCGGCCGACCGACGATCGCCACGACAGGTTTAGCCATGCAAAAACATCCTTTCTTAAAAACAGAAGTAACGGCTACATCCTGTAGGGACATAGCCGTTACCTCGACGCTATCTCAAATTCAGTGGCCTAGACGATTACTTATCGTCCTTTTGGTCGTCCTGCTTGTCAGACTTGAATTGGTCCAACGCGCCGCCGATCAAATCGCCCAAGCTGAAGCCAGTATCCTCTTCCTCTTCGCCAGGGGCAGAGACCTTGGTATTGCTGCGGCTTGCTGCCGGACGCGCCTGCGGAGCATTACCGCCGCGGTTGCTACGGTCATTGCGCCGCGGTGCACGTTCAGAACGGCTGCTGCGGTCACTCCGGCGATAATTGCTGCTGCCGCCTTCGTGTTCCTCTTCTTCTTCACCAGCATGCGGATTCTCAGTCAGCGCCTTGATCGACAAAGCCAACCGGTGCTGTTGCGGGTCAACACTCAAGACCTTAACCTTGATGTCTTGGCCTTCCTTCAGCACTTCACCCGGTGTGGCAATGTGTTCGTGGCTGATTTGGGAAATGTGCACCAGACCTTCAACGCCCGGGAACACTTCAACAAATGCACCAAAAGTCACTAACCGCTTGACTTGGCCTTCAAGGACAGAGCCGACCGGAGCCTTCTCTTCAATATCATCCCACGGTTGGGGTAATAATGCCTTGATGGACAAGGAAATCCGATCCCGTTCCGGATCAACGTTCAATACCTTGACCTTCACGTCTTGACCAGTCTTCAAAACATCGGAAGGCTTGTCAACGTGGTCATAGGAAATTTCAGAAACGTGCACCAAACCGTCGGTACCGCCCAAATCAACAAAGGCACCAAAGTTTGTCAGCCGAGCAACCTTGCCTTCAACGACGTCGCCAGGTTGCAGCTTCTCGTAGAGGGCCTTCTTTTCGGCTTCCTTTTGCTTCGCAACGACTGCCCGGTGAGAAAGGATCAACCGATTCTCGCTGGGTTCGATTTCAACAACAGCCATTTCCAATTCTTGGCCCTTGTACGTCGACAAATCTTCAACGAATCGATCTTCAACCATGGAAGCCGGGATAAAGCCGCGCACGCCATCAACGTCAACGACTAAGCCGCCCTTAACATTATTGGTGACTTTGCCTTTAACTGTGTGGCCCGCCTTGTATTCCTCTTCGATTTGGTCCCAGATCTTCCGTGCTTCTAAGCGACGCAAGGACAATAAATAACTACCGTTCTCTTTGTCTTTGCCAATCGTTGAGAGGACGACGAGTTGCAGCTTGTCACCCACCTTAGCCAAGTCGTGGATGTCTGCATTGCGGTCGGCAGTCAGCTCCTTGAATGGTACAACACCCTCGACACCGGTGTTTTCAATACCCACAACGAGTTGGTTCTCATCGTCAATGGCTAATACCTCGCCGGTCACGACATCGCCGACTTTTACCTCGTGAACGCTCTTCAAGGCATTCTCCATTAACTTTCTGCCTTCAGCTTCGTTGTTCTTTTTTTCTTCGTCCATGAAAAAATCCTCCTTAACGACTTACAATCAAAGTCTATTTTACTTGAAAACGCGAGTAAATGCTACACCCCCGCTTTTATTTCGCCATGTGCTGTTTTTTTTCGTTGATGACGGCCACAATGGCATCCACCACTTGGGGGATCGTCAGGTGCGTGGTATCGATCTCCACGGCATCGGCGGCCTTTTTCAACGGGGACTGGGCCCGATGGGAATCTTTATAGTCCCGTTCAGCAATTTCTTGGGCCAGCGTAGCCAGCGGAACGGTGATCCCTTTTTCCGCATTATCTTTGAACCGGCGTTTCGCCCGTTCAGCGACACTGGCGACCATGAAGATCTTCACCGCCGCCTGGGGCAGCACTGTCGTCCCAATATCTCGGCCATCCATAACGATATTTTGGCCCGCCGCAATTTGCCGCTGGCGTTTCGTCATTTCCGCCCGCACACCGGGCAGCGCGGATACCTGGGAGACATTATTCGTCACTTCTTCGCTGCGAATGGCCGTGGTAATATCAGTACCAAACATGCGTACATGCTGGCCATCCGCTGCCGGAACGAACTCAATCGGCTCAGTACCTAGACTTTGCAAAATCTGTTGTTCGTCGTTTAACGGGAGGTGCTGCTTGAGCGCCCACCAGGTCACAGCCCGGTACATGGCGCCCGTATCCAAGTAGATGTAGTGCATCTGCTTAGCTAATAATTTAGCAATCGTACTCTTCCCTGCCGAAGCAGGGCCATCAATCGCAATTTGCACGAACTTTTTTGCTCCAATCTGCAGTGATCAACAATAGAAAACGTCCCCCTCGTCCAGATTAGGGGACGTTTTTGGTGCCGGGTTATTTCACCTTTAAAACTTGCCCCGGAATAATACCGCCGCTTTGGACCGACGGGTTCAACGCGTACAGTTCTGACAAACTCATGCCGTGATTCAGCGCGATCCGGAACGGGTTATCCCCGGCCTTCACGGTATATGAGCCGCCGGCGGTGACCGCCGGGGTACTGCTGCTGGCCTGAGCCGGCGCGCTGCTGCTTTGGGCCGCCGGCTGCTGGGTCTGCGCGGCTGAACTGCTGGCCGCGGCTTGCTGGTTTGAATTATCCTGCGTCTGGGTCGGTGCTGACTGCTGCTCCGTTGAGCTGCTGCTGGCCGCAGCCGAAGATGACGAAACAGCAGTGGTATTATTTTCTGCTGCTTCAGAAGCCTTCCTTGATGCGGCCGCTTCTTTCTTGGCCCGCGCCCGGGACGAGGCCGCCGCCCGAGAAGACGCTGCTGCTGAGGTGCTGTCCTTCTCGCTTTGGGTGACCGTGATCTTATTGGCGCTGCTGCTGCCGTTCCCGCTGCGCATATTAAATGCCCAATAGCCCATTGGGATGATCATCAGCAAAGCCAGAATAATTGCCAGGACAACCGCAAAACTGGTCATATTCTTATCCCGATGGCGGGTCGCCACCCGGGATAAATTGCCAGTATCGTCGCGATCGTCCATGAATTTCTTTTGCCACGGGTGTTCAGCATCATTCGCTGCTTTCTTGTCTCCCGTGGGCGCCGATGTCTTATTCAACTTGTCATCGTGATCCTGTTTCATGGATCGAACCCCCTGTGCCAGTCTTTTATTTTATCATACCATAGCGGTCCAACAAAATGCGCCAACTGCGGAACCACTTTAGCACATTTCTAAAACAATTGGGCCAGACGTGCGGCGACTGATTGCACCGGTTCTGGCCGATGTACACGCAACGCGGCATCGGCCGGCCAGGCCAAAGCGGTCAAGTGCTGCAGCAGCGCCGTGGGCGTCGTGACGGCACAACAGTCTGCCGTATGATGCACCTGCCGCGGCTCGGGATCAAAAGCGTTCAGCACCAGCTGCCGCCGGCAGATTGTGTCTGGCGCGGTATAAAAATGCACCATCTGCGCGGCTGAAGTTTGCCGCGTCTGCTGGGTTGCGGCCAGCAATTGCGTCACCGCAGAAGCGTCCGCAAATGCCCGATACCGTTTAAGCAGGGCAATTTCCGGCGTCTCATCCTTAGCGAACTGGGCTGGCCGGTGAAAGTAGGCCTGGATCAGAGTGGCGGGCGGGAACCCGCGGACCGCATCCTGCTGCAGCTGGGGAATATCCCCCGGCGCCAATAATGTGATCGCCGCCGCTGGCGCACCGTCCCGGCCCGCCCGGCCAATGGCTTGCAAGTAATCTTCCAGACTCGTGGGCGGCGCCATATGAATAACGGCCCGCACGTTGGGCTGGTCAATGCCCATCCCGAAGGCATTGGTCGCACACACCACCCGGATATAGCCCTCGCGGAACTGATGCTGCAGACTGCGCCGCTCATCCCGCTCTAACCCGCTGTGATAACGGCCCACCGCGATGCCTTGGGCGGTCAAAGCGATCGCCACTTCGTTGGCCCGCTGCTTCCGGTTGAAATAAATGATCACTCGCCCGGGAATGGCGGCCAGCAGCTTGGGCAGCAGGGTATCTTTCTCTTTTTCACTGGTCACGGGACACGTATCCAGCCAAATATTCGGCCGATCCACTGAACGGCTGACCACTGTCGTGTTGGCCGCGGTCAGTCCCAACCGGCGGCAAATATCCCGGCGTACTCGGGGCGAAGCCGTAGCGGTTAAAGCCAACACCCGTTGCGGCTGGAGCAATTGAAGCACGTGGCCGAGCTGCAGGAACGCCGGGCGAAAATCCGGGCCCCACTCTGAGATGCAATGGGCCTCATCCACCACCAGCAAGCCGACTCCGTGGTGCTGCAAAGCCGCAACCACATCTGGCCGGGTCAGCGTTTCGGGCGCAGCAAAGAGATATCGCCATTTGTCTAACCGGTTCAGTACACTTTGCTGCTCATCCCAGGTCAGCTCACTGTTTAACGCGACGGCGGCACCGAGGTTGGCTTCCTGCAGATGCTTCACCTGATCGATCATCAAAGCAATCAGCGGCGAGACCACCACGGTCAGCTGCTTGGTCAGCAGTGTCGGCAGCTGGTAAGTCAGCGATTTGCCCTGCCCCGTGGGCAGCACAGCTAAACAATTGCGCCCCTGCAGCAGCGCCCGAATCACGTCTTCTTGACCGGGCCGGAATTCACTGAAACCGAAATGCTGCTGCAAAGCAGCATGCAAATCATCACTCAAGGCGCACCCCCCCTGACTGCCGCTGACGCGCAATAGCCGCCAACCGGCCGCGGAAGAAATCGACCACCGGATCAGCCTTCGCTGGTGGTAATCGCCAGCCTGGCTGCTCGTGAATCACAGCCGGCCCCAACATGGCAGCCTCTAATATGTGTTCACGAATCGTACTGGCCGCCAACTGGCGCTGCTGGGCAGTTTGGTCCACGGACTGATCAGCCAGCAGCTGCATCGTCGCCTGAGCACTGCGGGTCACCGCTGGGGTTGGCAGCGGCAGCAAGCCCTGCCAGCGGGCCGCCTGACCGCCGGTGATGGCCTGATAAAGCTGAGCCAGCGCATCGATCCAGACCAGCTGGACTTGAAATGGCTCAAACCCCAAATGTGCCGCCAAGTCTTGCCAGCTGGCCACATCGGTCTCTGCCCCCACCAGCCGGTTGACCAAGACGGTACCAGCCTGCTCAGGCATGGCTGTCACTAAACTCTTGAATTCGGCAATCGTCCCGGGCAAATCGGTTTTAGCCGCCTGCTCGTACCACCCCTTCACCCGCTGCTGAATCAGCAGATGCGGCGTGATGGGGGCAAAATGCCGCTCCTGGTGCTGGACTTGGCTGATCAATTGAACGGCTAACGTCAGAATATCGCCAATCTCCCGATACGCCGGCATGGTCAGCCCGGCCACATGGGTCGGCCACCAGGCCGGTAATGCGGCCGGGGGCGCCGTCAGCGTCTCGTCCGGCGCTTCGGTCAATAGTTTCTGGTGCACCAGGTAATCGATCATTTTTTCATACCGCGGGCGGGACAGGTGCGGCAGTAATCCCCAAAATGGCAGTAAATCGTTGATAAACGCCGCATACAAATTGGAAAAGGTCCGTTTCCCGTGTAAAATATGATACATCGTCACCGGGCGCACGTGCCGCCCGGCAAACAAGTAGTGTAAGAAAGTCGGCACGTGATCGCCCCCCTGACTGATCGATGAATTGAAAGAAGCTGCCTTAAATGACTGATTCGAAAAACGATGTGCGCCAATCATCTGACTGGTTCACCAAAATTGACCAAGAACGCTGTATTGCCTGCGGTCTTTGTGCCCTGCACGCCCCTGCCGTTTTTGATTATGACGACAACGGTGTCGCCTTTGGCAAACGGGACGCCAACCATGGGACAGTACCCATCCCGCCGGAACAACTGGCCGCCTTCAAAGCGGCCTACCGCGACTGTCCCGTCCAGGCTATCTTGCGCAGCCGTCGGCCGTTCCCGCCGGAAAAGCCGGCGAAGCCTCGTCCTGACCATTATACGGAGTCGTGATCATCAATGTAAAATCCGCCCCGCCAGTCTGCCAAACAGACCAGCGGAGCGGATTTTTTTCACACCGAATTAGTGTTTAACGGCCAAGACTCGATGGCGCACGATCCAGGGCACCATCTTGAAGTACAGCGGCAAAAACACTGCCGCCAAGACGACGCCCTTTAATAGATTAAAGGGCACGATCATCGCAAAAATATAAGTCGTCATCGCCATGCCCAGCTTGAAATTCATCACGATGGCATACAACGGCGTCAATACCAGCCAGTTGAGCACCGCCATGATCACCGTCAGCGACACAGTGGCCAAAACGATGGCAATGATCCGCTGCGGCCACTTATCCGCCAGCTTCGTTAACAATAAGTAAAGCGGCACGGCAAAGGCGATAGCCGCGATAAACGCAGCACTGTCGCCGATCAAGGCGCCAAGACTCGCCCCCGACAGCATAAAGTGGACGATCACTTTGATTGCGGCCACCCCAATCCCAGCGCCTAACCCATAAAGGCTCATGGCTAACAACACTACGACGTCGCTCACGTCTAATTTAAGAAATCCCATCACAGGAATTTCAATGTACATGACCAGCGCGGCCAAGGCACCAAAGATGGCGACCCCGATCCACTTTTCCAATCCACGGTTTGCTTGCATACTGAAATGACCTCCATCAGAGGCTGCTCCAGGAAAAAAGCGGAGACAAACAGAATATGTTTGTCTCCGCTTACGCTATCTTCTTCCATCTAGACTATACTATCGGTCCCGGAGTTGCACCGGGTCCACCGCACAATGCGGGTCGCGGACTTTACCGCCGGTCGGGAATTACACCCTGCCCTGAAGACAAACCACTATTTAATTTTGATACCGTCATAGTAAACGAAATACCGCACGGCGTCAACTTATTTGCTGCGGGTTTCGACCAAATCGTACAATTCCCGTACTTCATGGGTACGCAGAGACCGGTATTCGCCAGCATTCAACCCATCTAGGGTAAGAAAAGCGAACCGTTCCCGGGACAGCTTGTCCACGGGGAGCCCGACCTTTTCCATCATTCGCTTGACCTGATGGTGCCAGCCTTCGTGGATCGTAATCTGGATAATGCTGTAATTCTTGACCTTTTCAGTGCGGATCACTTTTACCTTGGCCGGCCGGGTCTTGCGGCCGTCTAAAACGACGCCCTTTTCCAACTGCTTCAGCTGCTCGCCCACAGGAATACCCTTGACCCGCGCGACGTAAGTTTTATCCACTTGAAACGACGGGTGCATCAAGCCATTCGCCAGTTCCCCATCATTCGTCAGCAGGAGCAGGCCGCTAGTATCATAATCCAGTCGACCCACAGGATAAACCCGTTCCTGGACGCCGTTAAGCAGATCCACCACGGTTTTGCGGCCCTTTTCATCGTGGGCTGACGTGATCACACCGCGGGGTTTATACAATAAGAAATAAACCTTGCGCTCCTGGGTCAAAGGGACCCCATCCACCTCTACAGCGTCTTGGGGGGTGACTTTGATCCCCATGGCCGTGACGGTATCCCCGTTCACAGTCACGTGACCGGTGGCAATCAGTTTCTCTGCTTTGCGGCGGGAAGCGACCCCGGCATCCGCAATTACTTTTTGTAAACGTTCACTCATTGTTTTTCTCCTCTTCTTCTGCGTCAGTCGTGTCCTCTTCGCTCCCCAACTGGGCATTAAAGGAGGCAAACAGATCGGCCGCCGGAGCGGCCCGTTCCTGGGTATGGGTCAGCGGTGGCAAATCCTGCAAACTGGCCAAACCGAAATAATCCAAAAATGTTTGGGTCGTTTCATAAAGAATCGGCCGACCAGGTGCGTCTTTGCGCCCCGCCTCGCTGATCAGCTCGTGGGCCAACAAGGTCTGCAATGCCCCCGCACTGTGAATCCCGCGGATCTCATCGATCTCGATGCGGGTGATCGGCTGCTGATACGCGATAATGCTCAAAACTTCAACAGCCGCTTGGGACAGGTGGCGGCTGCCGGCATCCTGCATATAATTCTGGATCAGGTTGGCAAAGGCCGGTTTCGTCAGCAGCTTATACCGCTCGCCAAACACCGCTAAGTAAACGCCCCGCTCCGGGTCCGCCGCCAGCGCGCTGCCCCACTGCTCAACCTGCACCCGGACCGCCGGCACGGCAATGCCTAACGTGCTGGCCAGGTCATTGAGCGTCATGCCCTCTTCGCCCGCAGCGAACAATAGCGCCTCTAAAGCGGCGCTGAACTGGTCTTGGCTCATGAAATCATTCCTTTCGCGGCGGTCTCCTGGCGCCATTCCACATAAAGCGGCGCGGCAAAATCTTCCTGGGTACAGGCCACCGTGGCATCCTTCAGCAATTCCAGCACAGCCAGAAAGGTGGTCACGACCTCATCCACACTGGGCGCTTCGCTGAGCAGTCGGCCAAAGGTCACCGGCCGGTGGGGCCCCAGGTGCTGCAAAAATGTCTTGATCCGGTTCATTTGGGTCGCCAGCACATGTTTCTCCAACGGAATGGTCCGCCGCGGCATCCGGGGCGCTTTTTGCCGCTGCCAGATCCGTTCCATGGTCAACCGCAACGCATCGATCGTCAACAACCCCGGCGCCAGCGGCTGAGCCGTGGCGGCTGGCGGGGTCTGGGGTTCTCGGTCGTAGCGGCGGTGGCGATCAGCAGCCATCTCCTTCAAGATCCCGGCCACCTTCTGATAGCTCTCGTATACCAGCAGCTGGTTGACCAGATCTTCTCGCGGATCTTCCGGTTCATCATCCGCCACAGTCAGCGGATTATCCGGCAGCAGCAATTTGGACTTGATGGCCATCAGCGTCGACGCCAGCACCAAATAATCCCCCGCCGAATCCAGCACGAGGACTTCCTGGTGATGAATGAAATCCAAATATTGACTGGTGATCTGGGCGATCGGAATATCGTAAATATCGATTTTCTGCTGACGAATCAGGTGCAGCAGCAAATCCAACGGCCCCGTATAATCTTGTACCGAGAAGGTCAGGGGCAGCGTACTCATTGCTGATCGTCCCCCGCATCAGCGGCCGTCCGCTTGCTTTCCCACTTCACAAGCAACGGCGTCGTCTCAAACGTGCCCATCAACTTCTGATGGGGATAGAGCTTCGCCAATTCATCAAAAATCATGAACGTTTGGTGGCTGCCCCGTTCCGACGGCATCAATGAAATATGGCGGACCAAAATAATATCCTGACTGCGCTGAATCCCCACGACTCCGGCAAAATCCTGAGAATCTGCCGGCCGCCACAGGTACAGCAAATATTCAGGATCATTTTGGTACAACGCCATCTCGGTTTGCAAATGATCCAATGGTTTCAGATCCGGAACGAACGAAAGCAAGCCCATGGCTATTTTTTCGTAGTCGTTCTTGTACTTAACTAACATGCTGATCCTCCATTTCCACAACACCCATACGGTAGCACAGCGGTCCAGACCACACAAGCGGCCAAAGAACCAAGGCTAATGATAGCGGGGGTGGTACTGCGCATAGACATCCAACAGCCGGGTTTTCGAAATATGGGTATAAATCTGGGTCGTTACGATATCGGCATGCCCCAACAGTTCTTGCACGACCCGCAAGTCGGCCCCGTTTTCCAACAGATGCGTCGCGAACGAGTGGCGCAGCGTATGGGGAGTGACGTCCTTCTGAATGCCGGCTGCCGCGACGTACTTCTTGATCATTTTCCACACACTTTGACGGGAGAGCTGTCCGCCGCGGAAATTCAAAAAGACAGTCTCTTCCCGCCCCTTGACGTAATTGCCCCGCTCATCATGCAGATAACGGGTCAGCCAATTGATGGCGTCATCACCGATGGGCACTAATCGTTCCCGGTCACCCTTCCCAATCACTTGGACCAGGGCGAGATCCAGATGCAGCTGGCTCAGCTGCAAGTGAGTCAGCTCCGAGACCCGCATACCAGTGGCGTACAGAGTTTCCAAAATGGCCCGATCGCGAATTCCCAGTTTTTTACCTGTATCCGGCTGGGCCAGAACTTGCTGGACCTCAGCCACGGACAGTACATCCGGCAAATGATGGGTCGCTTTGGGGGCGTCCACCAAAGTCATGGGATCATGCTGCACTAAATGGCGATGCATGGCAAAGCGGTAAAATTTGCGCAGCGACGCCACCAGCCGAATCTGAGATTGCACTGCCTTGCCGGCTGCTGCTTGATCCTGCAAGAACGACTCAATGGCGCCCGGGGTCTCCGGCAGCGCTTCGTGATGGTCGTTCAGCCAAGCAAAAAGCGTCTCCACGTCCCGGCAATAGCCCAGCCGCGTATTCTTCGCCAAGCCCTGGTCCAGTTGCAAATAGCGGGCGAAATCCGCCAGCATATCCTGTTCATTTTTCATCCGGCTGAACCAGGGTGATCTGCCCATCGGCTTGTTGGATCAGCCGCTGCTTCAGCAGATTGCCCAGAGCACGTTTGAACGCACCCTTGGAAATGGCAAAAGTCTCTTGAATCTCATCCGGTGTGCTGTGGTCAGAAAACGGCAGCGTCCCCTGGGGGGCCTGCTGGAGCATGGCCAGGATCATCTGGGCATCGTCCGAAATTTCTTCATAGGCCATGGGCTTCAAAGACAGGTTCAAACCGTGATCCTGGGTGGTACCGATCACCCGCGCCGTAACCTGTTCGCCCAGCCGCGGTGCCGAAAACCACTCGGAATGGTGGATAAATCCTTCTTGGTAATCCGCCGTCAAGACATGGGCGCCGATCTCCCGAACCTTATACACAGTCCCCTTGACCGTCTCGTTTTGCTGGCCGCTCTTAGCCGGAGCCGCAATCGCCTGGAAAATCTCCGGCGTTGCTAATTCACCCCAGAGCCGGCCCTTTTTATCCACGGATAACGCCACCAGCAACCGGTCGCCGATTTGCGGCCACGCCGCATCGTCAAAGGGCAGGACATCCTTCGAAACAACAATATCCTTGTCCGGCAAGCCAATATCAATGAAGACCCCCAGCGAATGCATCCGCTGGGTCACGGTGGCAAAGGCGTAGTGGTCAATGCGCACCTTGGGCATCTGGGTCGTGCCCCGCAGCCGATCGTGCTTGTCGGTATACAGCAAGGCGTGCACGGTATCGCCCAGCGCTGGGGATTGCTCAAACTCCGCCCGCAAAATACCCAGGGTGTGACCGCTGACCTGGGCGAATACCTCTTTATCATTACTATCGGTGACCTGGGCGGCCACTACCTGTCCCAGCAACGGCACCAATGCCGTTTGTTCTTCAGCCATATTCATCCGCTCCTTACTTAATACCCGCCGGTAATTGATTGATCACCGTCAGGATCGTATACGTGATGCCGGCCGCAATGACTGGGCCAGCGGCGATACCCTTGAGAAAGACGACTCCGAGGATCGTACCGAACACTAAGGCCACCGTCATTTCCGGACTAGCCGCTAACAAGCCGACGCCCTTAGCAGAAAGTATCGCCACTAAAATACCGCAGGCCACTGCGATGTAGCCGGCGGGGGACTTGAAGGCATTGAGCAGATCAGCAAACCCGATCTTACCGGTGGCGATCGGCACTAAAATAGCGACCGAAATGATCGTCACGCCCCAATTAATGCCCTGGGCCCCCACTGTTTCTAATAATTTACCGGTGAACGGAAACAGCTTCAACACTGCCACGATCAGCACGGCAATGATCAGAGAACGGTTTTTCCCCAGCAAAGCCACTGCAAAAATGGCGGCTAAGAATAACCAGCTCTCCCATTGTGTCGTCATCTGACATCCCTGCTTCCTGATATTATTTCCCATTCTACCGGATTTAACCGCTCGGCGAAAGACCGCCGCGAAACAACGGGCTCCGGCGACCAGAAGCTAGCGCATAAGCGCCAAAGGACATAAACCTAAGTACGGGTTTCTGTTCTTTGGCGCTTATGCTGACGCTTCTAACCGGTCGCCTGCGCCCTCGAACAAAAACCGCCAGCGGCGGCCGGCGTCCCGGCTGTCTCTGGCGGACAAACGTGATCAATGAGTGATCAAACTTTTGATTAAAGCGCGTTGCTGGCCCCACGATAAATCATACCGCGACGGGAATCAACAGTAATGACTTCACCGTCTTGGATCAGCGTGGTGGCATCTTTAGCGCCGACAACGACCGGGATACCCATGGCAATCCCGACAACTGCTGCGTGGGAAGTCAAGCCGCCAGTCTCAACGACAATGGCACTGGACTTCTCAATAGCCGGCAGATAATCCTTATCGGTTGTCTTGACAACCAGGATGCCGCCATCAACAGCCTTTTCGTTGGCTTCCTCAGCAGAAGAAGCAACAACAGCCTTGCCGACAACTGTTTCGTCACCGACACCTTGACCATTCGTCAGCTTGGAGCCGATCAATTGAATCCGCATCAAGTTGGTCGTGCCGCTCTCACCAACCGGTACACCGGCAACGATCAAGATCAGGTCGCCTTCCTTGGCGAATCCTTCCTTTTGCGCTAATTCAGCGGCGGCCGTGAACATCTCATCGGTGTTGGCCGGGCGCTTCGTTAATACTGGGTGGACACCCCAGCTGACGGTCAAAGAACGCTCTGTGCGTTCGTCGAAGGTCATGGCCAAGATATCAGCCGCCGGACGATACTTAGCAATCATCCGCGCCGTATAACCAGAGTTGGTGGCGGCGACAATGGTCTTGATGTGCAGATCATTGGCGGTATTCACAACGGCTTCACCAATGGATTCAGTGGCGTTAGCGCCAGTGAATTCGTGGATCCGTTGATAAGACAGCGTACCAGAAGCGTCAACTTCTTGTTCAGTGCGTTCGTCGATCCGCGCCATCGCTGAAACGGCTTCAACCGGGTACTTACCATTGGCGGATTCGCCGGACAGCATTGTTGCATCAGTACCATCCAAGATGGAGTTCGCAACATCGGTTACTTCGGCACGAGTTGGCCGCGGATTCTCTTGCATGGAATCCAGCATCTGAGTCGCAGTGATAACCGGCTTGCCCAGCTGGTTGCACTTCTTGATCAGGCGCTTTTGAACGAAGGGTACGTTTTCGAACGGAATCTCGACACCCATGTCGCCCCGGGCAACCATCAAACCATCAGAAACCTTCAGGATCTCATCGATATTGTCGATCCCTTCTTGGGATTCGATCTTCGGGAAGATCATGACATGTTCCATATGCTTCTCTTCCAGCAGTTCGCGAATGTCCAAGACATCTTGGGCCTTGCGGACGAAGGAAGCGGAAATGAAGTTGATGTTGTGATCCAAGCCGAAGCGGATATCATCCGTATCCTTCTCAGTGATCCCAGGGAGCCGAATTTCAACACCCGGGGCGTTAACACCCTTCTTGGAACCAATGTAGCCGTCGTTTTGTACTTGCGTAACCAATTCCCGATGAGCGTCATCCTTCTCGGTGATCTTCAAATCAACCAAGCCATCATCGATCAAAACGTGACCACCCACGTGGGTATCATCGTACAAACCGGGATAAGTAACCGCGATCTTTTCTGGTGTGCCTTCCAGACTGTCATCCATGGAAATGCGAATGACGTCGCCAGTGTGGGCTTCGAAGCCCTTGTTCTTTTGGGTCGTTGTCCGAATCTCGGCACCCTTGGTATCCAACATGATACCAACCAGTTTGCCGGTCTTCTTTTCGGCTTCATGCACCATGTTCATCCGAGCCAAATGCTCAGGATGATCACCATGGGAGAAGTTGAACCGGAAAACATTTGCGCCGGCCTCGATCAGTTTCGTGATCAAGTCAACCGTGTTACTTGCCGGTCCTAATGTACTAACAATTTTGGTCTTTTTCATAATCAGTAAAAACCTCCAATGAATTAGTTACCACTCTGTTCAACACAATCATCGTACCAAAAACTAGTGAGATAAGTCACCGTTCAAATCATACAAGGACATATCTGCTTTGTGCTTTGATTCAAACAAATCGTCCATCGGATGATAAGTCAGCTGGTTGTTCTCGATGCCGACGGCTAAGCCGCCTTTGCCTTGCATCAAGAGCTCCACAGCAAATGTGCCCATCTTGGACGCCAGTACCCGATCCCGTGCGGACGGTGCGCCACCCCGCTGCACGTGACCCAGTACGGTCGAGCGAACATGGAAATCACCAAACTTGCTGAGTTCTTCGGCAAATTCGGGCGCATGCATGACGCCCTCAGCCAAAACAACCACCGAATGCTTCCGGCCAGCTTGCCGGTCCGTATTGATGTGCTCAGCAACTTTCGCCATATCAAATGGCTTCTCAGGAATGATGATCTCTTCTGCCCCGCCAGCGACCCCAGCCCAGAGGGCAATGTCGCCGGCGTTGCGGCCCATGACTTCCACGATGAAGGTCCGCTCATGGCTGGCCGCCGTGTCACGAATCTTATCAATGGCATCCAGCGCCGTATTGACGGCGGTGTCAAAGCCGATGGTGAAGTCGGTATAAGGAATATCATTATCGATGGTACCTGGCAAACCAACTGCGTTATACCCGTGCTCCGTCAAGCGCAGGCCGCCATGGTAAGAACCGTCACCGCCGATAACGACCAAAGCGTCGATACCGAACTTCTTCAGTTGCTCAATTCCCCGCAACTGAGCTTCTTCTTGGGCAAATTCAGGATACCGGGCCGAATACAAGAACGTCCCGCCGCGTTGGATAATGTCCAACACGGTATCCTTGTCCAATGGGAAAATGTCGCCCGCTACAAGTCCTGCGTAGCCATAGTTAATACCATAGACTTCGAGGCCTTCGTGGAGAGCTTTGAGGGTGACGGCGCGAACGGCTGCGTTCATGCCGGGCGCGTCGCCGCCACTCGTCAAAATACCAATGCGTTTCATTTCTTCACCTCAGGGAATAAAATACTGGAACACGACGTTCCACAACACCTATCAATATATCACGTTGCCTGAATAAAATCTTGCTTTCTTTGTAATTTGCAAGGGAATTTGCAAGCATTTATTTTCAGTGCGCCGCCCGCAGGACAACGTTCTTCGCTCCCAACAGGTCTTTCAAAGCGGCCAATTGCTGGGGGGCGCCTGAAAAGTCAACGGGTGTCGTCAACAGACGTTTTTCACCGGATTTGGGCCGATAAACGACCACGGGGGTCTTTCCTTGACCCACCCGCAGGATCTCGGCAATCTCGCGATGGATGGCCGGGTTATCCAGCGCAGCCGGCACCTGGACATACAGGGTCAGCGGCACGGCCTCCGCCAGCAGCGGAGAAGCGGCCTGCAGCTGATTGGCAATCACCTGCAGTTCGCCGTTGCGTTCCTGCGTCTTGCCCTGAACAAGATAGACTGTATCATTGGTCAGCTGCTGACTGATCTGACGGTACAGGTTGGGGAAAATGGTGACATCTACTCCGCCGCTGGCATCTTCAGCAGTTAAAAAGGCCATTTCGTCGCCCTTCTTGGTCCGGATCGTTTTGACGTGGCGCACGTACAGCAGCAGCGTCACCGGGGCATTGGCCGACATATTGCTGACACTGATAATGGGATAGCGGCCCTTCAGCAAGACGTAACGGTCCGTGGGGTGGCCGGTGATGTAGGCACCCAAATACTGCGCGGCCAAATCGGCCCGTTCCCCGGCGTCATAGTCGGTGATCTGGGTCTCCTTAGGCGTCAGTAAACTGAATAACGACGTATTGTCTCCGGCAAACTCAGCGCTCTGCACCCGGCTGTGCAGATTGGCCACCAGCTGACGCCGGTTGTTTTCCAACCGGTCAAACGCCCCGCTCAAGGTCAGCGCCGTCAGCGCATCGTCTTTTAAGAACTTGGCCGGCACCCGGCGCAAGAAATCATCCACGGAATGAAAGGCACCGTTAGCCTTGCGTTCATCTAAGATGGCTTGGGTAAAGTCGGTGCGAATACCTTTGATCAAGGTCAGCCCGAACCGGATCGTCCCCTGAGCCACCGAGAAATAGGCCCAGGAAGCATTCACATCGGGATAAGCCAAGCGAACGCCATGCTGCCGAGCCTCCTGGACATACGTCTTGATCTTTGTGTCGTTGCCGCGCACCGAATTCAGCAAAGCACAGAAAAACGGCGCCGGATAATGTACTTTCAGATAGGCCAGCCAAAATGCGACCATACTGTACGCCACCGCATGGGACCGGTTGAAGCCGTAATTGGCAAAGCTTTCAATATAGTCATAAACCTTCTGCGCATCTGCTTCGGAGTAACCCTGGTGCTGCGCGCCTTGGAGAAAGTCGGTGCGCAGGCTGTCCAAGACCCCCTTTTTCTTCTTGCTCATTGCCCGCCGGAGGGAATCGGCTTTGGCCAGCGAGAAGCCGCCCATCACGTTGGCCACTTGCATGACCTGTTCCTGATAAACCAGCACACCGTAAGTCGGAGCCAAAATATCCTTGAGTGCTGGAGCCGGGTATTCGATTGGTGCCTGACCGTGCTTACGGGCAATAAAAGTCGGAATGTTATCCATCGGCCCCGGCCGGTACAGGGCATTGGTCGCCACGATATCTTCAAAACTGGTGGGCGCTAACTGGCGCAGCACGTTCTTGATGCCGCTGGATTCAAACTGAAACACACCGTTGGTATCCCCAGCCCGGAAAAGGGCCAGCGTCTCCTCGTCATCAAGGGGGATCCGGCGCGGATCAAATTCCCGGCCTATCTCCTTTTCCACCGAATGCACGGCCGCGGCCAGAATGGACAGATTGCGCAAGCCCAAGAAGTCCATCTTCAACAACCCCAGTGCTTCAGCGTTGCCCATAGGCTGCTGGATCAGTTTGACCCCGTTGCTGCCCTCCTGCACCGCGACAACATCCGTCAAGTTATGGTCGCTTAACACAATGCCGGCCGCGTGGGTGGACGTGTTGCGGGGCAGGCCCTCCAGATGCAGCGCTGTATCAAACAAAAGCCGGTTGAGCGGACTATCCTTGATTCGGTTTTGCAAGGGCAGCGAGTCTTTTGCAGCCTGCGCCAGGGATACATGGAGCACTGGCGGAATGGTTTTTGTCCACGCCCCCAGCTCCGGCATGCTGAGGCCGAATACCCGGCCGACATCGCGCAGTGCTGCTTTAGCAGCTAAAGTGCCAAAAGTGATGATTTGCGCCATATGGTTGTCGCCGTATTTTTCATGAACATACTGAATCAGTTCTTCCCGCCGGTTGTCTGGAATATCCAAGTCGATATCCGGCATCTGCTGGCGTTCAGGATTCAAGAAACGTTCAAATAAGAGATGGTACCGAATCGGATCGACTTCCGTGATCGCCAACGCATAGCTGACCAGCGAGCCGGCCGCTGAGCCCCGGCCAGGGCCGGTCATGACGTTGGTTTGGTGCATGTAGTTCATGACATCCCAGACGATTAGAAAATAATCAGGGAAGCCCATCTGATCGATGACCCCCAGCTCATAGTGCAGCCGCTGGGTATACGCCGTCGGTATACTTTGGCCGGCAAAGCGCTTTTGCAGGCCGGTCTCCGCCAGAGTCGTCAAAAAGGCCAGCGCCGTTTCGCCGTTGGGGGTCGGAAAATGCGGCAGTTCTGCCCGTTTGAAGGTCATCGTGACATTGGCTTGGGCCGCCAGCTTGGCGGTATTCTCGACAGCACTTTGCAGTCCGGCCTGAATGTAAGCTTCCTCCGCGTCCTTGGCCCGCGGCAAATAGAACTGGCCCCGGGTCGCCGCCAAGGTCTCCGGGTGATCCATCGTGGCGCCCCGGTCCACCGCTTGCAGTACCTGGGCAGAAAAGGCATCCGTGGGGGCTAAATACCGCACGTCGTCCACAGCCGCTAGGGGCAGCTGCTGCTGATCCGCCAAAGCCTGCAAAAACTGCTGCTCACTGGTCGACAAATGCCGGCTGATACCCAGATAAACCGCACTGTCCGCCGCGGCAGTCTGCAGCTGGGTGAGCACCGCCGCGGCTGTGGCCGCATTTTGCCGGTGCGCCCAAAAAGCAACCAAACTATTGAAAGGCGGCACGATCACGGCCAACCCCGCGTGGTGTGCCTGGAACGCCGCCCAGCTGCATTGCCGGGCCGGTGCGGTCATGGCGGCTGACGACAGCAGCATTAGATTATGGTACCCCGTTTGATCCAATGCCAGGAGCAGCAGCCGGCCAGCCGGTACCGGCACGCCATCGTCAGTATTCACCGGCCCGGCCGCTGGAGGCAGCGGCGCCATATCCAGCAGCAGCCCCTGTAATGGTTTGATTCCTGCCGTCTGCGCCGCTCGATAGAAGTCAACACTGCCGTACAGCACGTTGTGATCCGTCAGGGCCAGCGCCGTATAACCGCGCTCCCCCGCTGCCTGGATCAAATCTGTCAGCCTAGTGGGACTTTCTAGCAGGCTGTATGCTGATATCACCTGTAATTGCGTAAACGCCATGGTATCGCCCCTTTCATTCAGTCAATTGAGCTGTCTCTAGTATAGCAAATTTTGCCAGTGCCGCTGGGCGCTGTCGACCGGCTGTGCTATACTAACGACAGTTTGACAAAGGAGGCACGGCTCGTGAAACACATTATTCCCATTATTTGGGGCATGCTGCTGGGCCTGGTCATTGGTTTCATCGGCGCAGCCTTGACCCAGACCAAGTTTCAGGTCGGCACGACACTGATCGTTACCGCGATCGGCGGAGTCCTGTTAAATATCATCGCCATGTACATGGAGCATCAAGTGAAAAACGTCAAGGCATAATTCACTGGATTACTAAACACCCATCGTCCGGACCAACTGGATGATGGGTGTTTTAGTATACCTTTTGGCCGCCATATAGTATACTTAATTCAGTGATAAAGTATATCTTTTGAAGGGAGCTGCATACGATGGCTGAACCACGTTATCGCCAAATTGAGCGCATTGTCCGGAATCGAATCACTGCCGGCACCTATCCTCCGGGCAGTCAGATTCCAACTGAAAAGGAACTGGCCGCAGAATTTGAGGTTAGTCTAATTACCACCAAAAGAGCCCTGACCGAACTGGCTGATCAAGGACTGATCAGCCGCAAACGCGGGTCGGGCAGCTTTGTTAAGCCCCCGACAAAGAAAGTTGTCGAGCCGCCAGCCGCTCCCCTCCGGACTTACTATCTGGATCCCGCCCTGCCCTTCCTGTGGCAGACTCTGCACACTGCGCCATTGCCGCCCCACCGCTTTCAGGCACTGAGCGATCCCCTGCCGGAGAAAAAGACGAATCCAGTGATCCTTGTCACCCCCGAATTACCTTCCGAAAAGATATACTCTTTAACCAATAAAGATATACCTTTTGTGCTGGCAACGACCACCCAGCATTCTTTACCTGTGCCGCAGATCACCTTCGCTAACGCAGAGATTGCCGGCTTACTGCATGAAGTCACCCAGCTGCGGACTGGCGATTCTCCGCTGCCGGTCTATTATGATGACGCTGGCGATACGCCGTTGGCCGATCAGGCGAGTGCCCAGGCCCGCTATCTCGGCATGAGTCAGGCTTTTGGCACCGTGCGTAGTCTGCCCATTACGAACGACAGCCCGGCAGGCGTCTACGTCTTCAATCAGCGTAACCGTCTGCTGGCGTTTTTGCGCAAACAAAAACACGCTGCCGCGCAGCGTGTTTACTATTTTTTGATTACGTATTTACCGACCACAGCTGCTGTTCAGCTGCAGCAAGACATGCTGCCCTGGGGGGTTCAGCTGATCAACTTCGATTGGACGGCCATGCTGCTGGCCACTAAGGCGTGGTCCGGCACCATGGCTCCCTGGCAGCAAACTATCCCCCCACGGTTCGTCACCGGCGGTTAACGGGTAATGTAAATATACAAGGTATCGGGTGAGAAGCCGACATCAAAACGGACCTTATTTGATACGATCGTTTTCATCGTCGTCTGTCCGTTTTGGGAATCCTTGCTTTGCTTTTGGAAGTCCTTCATGACCGACTTGGCATCAGCCCCAAGAGTCGATGCCAGCAGCGCAAATTGCTGGGCAAAGACTGCCGCCTTTTTCTTATCCTTCAAGGTCTTGACCGGAGTCATAAACGTAGCTCCAATCAGCTGACCGTCCTGGACGTTGGTCCGAACAGTATTGCCCTGGGCCTTCAGGACGTTGTGAATGCCCTCCTGACCGGCAGCGGGGAAAGCTCCGGGGGTTTGGTTAGCCTGGGCTTGCAGCTTCGCCTGAAGGGCCGCTTGGGCGGCCTTGGGCATCGCCGCTATTGCTGCCTGCTGTTTCTTCTGGGCAGCGGCCTGTTCCGCCTGACTGGTGCCCTTGCCCTTGGCCTTGGCTTGCGCCTGCTGGGCCATCTGGAACAGGATCATGTTATATTTCGCTGCAAACTTGGTGTAGGCGCCAAAACTCTGGCTGGCCGCTACAGTCACCGTCCGCTGGCTGCTGCCGGCCTTGAAAACGACCTTTTGCGGTTGGGCACTGGGGGCAACCGTGTAGACAAAATTGCCGTCATGGTTAGTCACCCGCTGGCTGTTGTTTTGGCCGACCTGGGCCGTAATCTGTGCTTTGCTGGGCGCCGTACCTTTAATGACAGCCACCATACCGTCGGCGGCGTAATTCTTTTTGCTGGTACTGATCTGCTGATTGCCGCAACCGGCTAATACAGTCAGGCCTAATGCCATGGCGAGGGTCGCCACAAGTCGTTGATGCATAAAATAAGTCTCCTTTATTTGCTGCTGTTAATGACGCGGAAGTTATCATCCGCCATTGCGATGATGACCGGATGAGCTTGTAAGTAATCGGCAATGAGCTCTGTCATGTCCTTCTGGTTCTCCCGCACGATCTGCTGGGGACCAAACATGGTGTAGTTGCCGCCGCCCACGGCCCGATACTGATTGACCGTGACGTCCAGCAGCTGATCGGCTTGGACTGGCTGACCATGGTACGTCAGCGCCGTAATCCGCTGGCCCATCGGTTGGGCCACGTCAATCGTGTAGTCGATGCCATGATACATATCATAGTTGTATCGTTGCGGTTTCGGGTGTAAAAAGCGCGGGTTGACCCCAATGGCCCCGTTGGGTGCAGGCTGGAAATAACGGGCACTCTTTTCCAGCGCCGCTCTCAGCGTTGCCCCCGTGATGCGCAGCACCGCCAAGGTATTGGGATAAATATAATTAGTCATCACGTCCCGCAGCGACACGGTGGCGCCAAAACCAGCGCCCTCATTGTTAAACAGCGCCGTACCGGAAATATCCGTGCCGGTCGCTGCCATTTGCACCGTTTGAATGAACTCGATATAAGGTGATTCAGTAATTCGGGCGGCATCCGGATCCGGGATCGTCATGTCCCCCTGCACCCGGCCCAGAGGCTGATCCAGCCAATCTTCCACGGTCTGTTGGACTGGGGCCATCAGCTGCGTGATAGCCGGCTGCGGCACAGCCGTGCCGGTCGGCAGCAGCTGGGCATCGCTGTCCGTCACCGTCCACCGGTCGTTTTCGCGGGTCAGGGTCAAATCGATCCGCCCGACCATTTCGCCCCGGTATCCAGGCTGGGTGGTGGGCACGCCATGGACATGGCCCGCGAGCTGGCGGTGCTGATGTCCGGTGATCAGCGCATCCACCCCCGGAATCTGGGCCAACGCATAGCCCTTGTTTTCCCCGGTCAGTGTTTCGGTGGGCGCACCATCGGTCAGATCCCGTTCGAACCCGCCGTGGTAGGCGATCACCACGACGTCGGCTAGCTTCTGCAGCTGCGGAACCCATTCCTCGGCGGTGCTTACGACATCCGCAAACTGCAGCCCTTGGATGTGATCGGGGCTCTCCCAATGGGGAATATAACTGGTGGTCAGGCCCAATATGGCAACCGTCACCCCGCCCTTTTTGATCAGCTGATAGGCCGGGCCAAACGCCGGCTGGCCGGCTTCGTCCAAAATATTGGCCTGGGCCAGCGGATAATTCAGGGTAGCCAGTGCCTGACGCAAATAGTCAGCACCATAATTGAATTCATGGTTGCCTAAGGTACCGACATCGTAACCCACCGCATTGTAGGCCTGGGTCAACAGACTCGGTTGGGACTGAGCGGTCCCTTTCACTGCATAATAAGCCAGCGGCGAGCCCTGCAGGAAATCGCCGTTTTCAACTACCAGTGTATGCGCCGGATCCTGCTGGCGCACGGTGTCGATCACCGTGGCCGCCCGGGTCAGGCCAAATGGCTGCGTACCATCCCGCTGTACGTAGTTCGTCGGCAGAACAAAGCCATGGGTATCGCTGGTTGACAAAATGGTTAACGTCGTCGTCTCACTCATGCCTTCGGCTGCCCCGCGGCGGGTGCCGCCAGTGCGGCTAACGCATGGTGCACGATCGCCTTTTGGACGACGCTCATGATGGCCAGCTGGGCCGTGGGTGCCGCCATTGCCTGGACGGCAGCGGCCGTTTGGCCAGGGATCACCACGTCCTGCTGAAAATTAGTGGCATAGCGATGGACCGTGTTCATCGTCGTCAACACGAAGAAGTCATAGGCCTGAGCCGTCTGTTCCGCCGGCACCAGAGCCAATCCCGTCCGGATATCGGCCAATGGATACACTTCGGTGAGAAAGGCAGTGACCAAGATTTTGGCAATCCCCGTTTGATCAAATTTCTTCTTGCCTGCTTCACTGACGATTTTTTGCTTGACCCAATAATTAATATCGCTCGTCGTCACCGGGGCAAAGGCAAACGGCGCCAACGCCTGATTGGCGATGTCCGCCGCCTGTTCGGCATACAAGGAAAATGCCGGCAAGTCCGTCCACCGGGGCAGCGCCAGCTGCTGTAAACCGGTCACGTAGGAAGTTACTGTGTTGTCTGCCAAAAGAAACGCCTACCTTTCACTAATTGACTTCTATTTTACCATGCCCAAAACAAAAAAGAGCCCGACCTAATCCCGCGGACAGCGGAATTAGACCCGGACTTTTTCCAGATGCCGAAGCACCTTATGCATTCGCACTGTTATCTGAGCCAGAATTATCTGAACCAGCATCACTGGCGTCAGCGGCGGCCGGTTTAACCACTTGTTCACCCTTGTAAAAACCCTTAGGGGAAACATGGTGGCTTAAACGGTATTCACCGGTGGCGGCATCAAAATGCATGTTAGGCACCGTCAATTTGATGTGCCCACGACGCATACGCTTCTTCGTTTTCGAAGTTCTCCGTGCAGGAACTGCCATTTTCAAAACTCCTTTACCGTGGATTGATGATATCAACGTATCATAGTACCGATCCTCTGCGGATCGATCTGCTGTCAAGGAAATGTCATTGACAGCTCACTCAAAACATAATACTATTTTTTGCCCCAACAGACAAGGGCTTTCCCTAATTTGCTTGGTCTGCCCCGGTACTGATTGGTGTTTTTACCCGAAAAGTCAGCTGATCATGGGGGCCGGCGTCCACCAGGACCGTGCTGTCCGGTGCAAAGTGCCCCGCAATGATCTCTTTGGCCAGCGGCGTCTCCACCGCCGTCGTGATCAGCCGGCGCAGCGGCCGCGCCCCGAAGGCCGGATCATAACCATTGGCCGTCAGCCAGTCTACGGCCGCATCTGTCGCTTCAAGATGCAGATCCTGATCAGCCAGCCGCTGATTCAGCTCACCCAAAAGTTTATGCACGATGGTATGGATCGCTGCCCGATTCAATGGCGCAAACATAATAATGTCGTCGATGCGATTTAGAAACTCAGGTTTGAAGTGCTGGTGGACGATCGCATCCACTGCTTGCCGGGTGGCCGGAGTAATTTGGCCTTGATCATCTAAGCCCTGCAACAGTGCTTCGGAACCCAGGTTGCTGGTCATAATGATCAGTGTGTTCTTGAAGTCCACGGTCCGGCCTTGACTATCCGTTAATCGGCCATCATCCAAAACTTGAAGCAGAATGTTGAAAACGTCCGGGTGGGCCTTCTCAATTTCGTCCAACAGGACAATGGTGTAAGGATTGCGCCGGACAGCTTCGGTCAGCTGACCGCCCTCTTCGTAGCCGACATACCCGGGCGCGGCGCCGACCAAACGAGATACGGAATATTTTTCCATGTATTCGCTCATGTCGATGCGCACCATGTGTTTCTCGGAATCAAACAGATCGTCAGCCAGCGCTTTGGCGAGTTCGGTCTTGCCGACGCCGGTGGGCCCTAGAAACAGGAATGACCCCAACGGCCGGTTAGGGTCCTGCAACCCCGCCCGGGACCGAAGAACGGCGTCGGCCACAGCATTGACCGCTTCGTCCTGACCGACGACCCGCTGGTGCAGCTGATCAGCCAGGTGCAGCAGTTTCTCGCGATCGCTTTGGACCAGCTTGGCCACAGGGATCCCGGTCTGGTTCGCGACGACCGCCGCAATTTCATTAGCCGTGACCGATTCCTGCACCAGCCAATGGCCGCTGTGTTCCTGTTTCTCCAGAGCTGCCAGTTCCTGCTGTAACCGGGGAAGGTCGCCGTGCTGCAAGCGGGCGGCAGTTTCCAGATCGTAGCGGGACTGAGCCTCCGCCAAGTCGTGCTGGGCTTTTTCAATGGCGCTCTTCTTGTCGTTGACTGCCTTGATGGCCTGCTTTTCAGCGTCCCATTGGGCGGAGAGCGTATGGTTGGTTTCCCGCAGATCGGAGAGCTGGCTGTTGACTACTGCCAAGCGTTTGGCCGAAGCCTTATCCGTTTCGCTCTTGAGCGCCTGCTGCTCAATTTCCAGCTGCATGATGGCCCGTTCATTTTCATCCAAAGCGGTCGGCCGGGAATTCATCTCAACGTTGATCGTTGCGGAAGCTTCATCCACCAAATCAATCGCTTTATCCGGCAGGAACCGATCCGTGATGTACCGGTCCGACAGCCGTGCCGCCGCTACCAGGGCGTCATCGTGAATACGCACGCCATGGAAGATCTCAAACCGTTCCTTCAACCCGCGCAAAATCGTGATAGTCTCAGCAACACTGGGTTCTTGGACCAGAACCCGCTGGAAACGGCGTTCGAGGGCTTTGTCTTTCTCGATCCGCTGACGGTACTCATCCAGCGTTGTCGCTCCGATCAAATGCAATTCGCCCCGGGCGAGCATCGGTTTCAGCAAGTTGCCGGCATCCATGCTGCCTTCCGTTTGGCCGGCACCGACAATGTTGTGGATCTCATCAATGAACAGGATGATCTGACCATCGCTCTTTTGGACTTCATTTAAAACACTCTTCAAGCGCTCCTCGAACTCGCCGCGGTACTTGGCCCCGGCAATCAGCGCGCCCATGTCCAAAGAGATGATCGTTTTGTCCCGCAGATTAGCCGGGACATCGCCGCGGACGATCCGTTGGGCTAGCCCCTCCACGATGGCGGTCTTGCCGACGCCGGGAGCCCCGATCAGCACCGGATTGTTTTTGGTCTTGCGGGACAGAATGCGGATCACATCCCGAATCTCGTCGTCTCGGCCGATCACCGGATCCGGATTACCGGTACGGGCGGCCTTGACCAGGTCGGTGCCATATTTTTCCAAGGCTTTGTAATTGGCCTCGGCGTTGGCGGACCGGACATGCTGACCGCCCCGGAGGTCATCGATCAACTTTTTAACTTTGGCCGCTGTCGCCCCCTGCTGAATCAAGAATTGGGTCAGCGGATGGTATTGTAATTGATACAACGCCAAAAACACCAGCTCGCTGGACAAAAAATCGTCCTGATACTGCTGGCGTAGTTGATCGGCCTGGGTCAGCAAATTGTTTAAATTACTGCTCAGCACACTGCCGTAATCACTGACGCCCCCCACGACCGGGATAGCGTCAAGTTCTTTATTCAATTCGGCCGTCCAGGCCGCGTTGACCACGCCCGCTTTTTGCAGCAGCGTCGCCCCTAAGGTCTCCGGCAAAGTGAGCGCCAAAAATAAATGGGGTACGTCCACCTCTTGGTGGTGGCGCACCACAGCGGTTTGCCGGGCTTGGGTCAATGCGTCCCGGACCGCTTGCGTTAATTTTTCAGGATCCATGAATGCGGGTCATTCCTTTCACTGAGTGGTTGATCTATTCAGTATAGCGAGTCCCCGCGGCCGCCGTCATCCTTCTTGAGTCGGAGCCGGCTTCGGCATTTGGCCCTGTTGCTGCGTCAATGTGTTGCTCTGCCGCTGCAGGGCTTTGATCTGCTCATCCTTTTCCGCCAAGGCAGCGTTCATCTCAGCGGTCAACCGCTCATTCTCTGCTTTGACAGCCGCTTTGACGGCCACCTCTTGTGCCTGATCGGCGGTCGCGACGCGTTTGTCAGCGTCTTTGACCTGTTTTTTTAACTCATTCTGCTGGCCAATGGATACCAGTGCGGTGATCACGATCCCCAAAAACGCCGCGCCGATGATAATCAGCACCAACGGCAGCTGCACTTTAGCAAAACCGAAGTTGATTGCCGCATTGTTGACGTTCAATACCGCAAAAATGACGATGAGCAGCGTCAAAGCGACTGTAATGATTAACCGAATCTGCTTTTTCATCTGATTCTCCCCCTACCCGTTTGCCGCTACTTGCGGTTGCCGAACAACAACACGATCTGGTCCCCAATCGTCGGTGCCAGCGGATACAAGACGCTGGCCACCGCCATGATGCCCGGGACATTGATCTCCCGGCGCGGGCGGCCGATCGTCCGGACGATTTTTTTTGCTAAATCTCCTGGATCAATAGTGAAAGCCGCGACATTGTCTAAGTATTGGCCGGTCTTGTCCGCAATGCTGAAGAAATTTGTGGCCACCGGTCCCGGATTGATCGTGGTGACTAGAATACCAAAAGGCTTCAGCTCCAGCCGCAGGACATTCGAGAACTGAATCACCGCCGCTTTCGCCGCTGAATAATAAGCCGATTTCGGGGTGGGCAGTTTACCGGCCATGGACCCGACATTGAAGATGTGGCCGTAGTGGGCATAGATCATCATGCCGGCAATCTTACGGGAAAAATACATCAACCCCAGCACATCCACAGCAAATAATTGCTTGACTGTGGCCCAGTCCGTTCCAGTGACTGATTCAAAGTCGCCAAACCCGGCGGCATTGAGCAGCACGTCGACCCGCTCAACTTTATCTTGAATCGCTGCCACGGCGTCATCAATGGCCTCACGGCTGCCCACGTCCACCGGCACGACATAGGCTGGTGCCCCAGAGAGCAGGGTCACATCCTGACTCAACACCGTCAGTTTATCGACTGAGCGGGCCAGCAAAATCAACGTAGCCCCTTGGCGGGCGGCCTCGTAGGCCACCGCCTGGCCGATGCCGGAACTGGCCCCCGTAATAGCGACCACTTGGCCGGTCAGTGTTTTAGTATCATTTTCCAACATGACTCATCACCGCTGCTTTCTTAAATGGAATTTCGATGGTTTCAAAATCATGAACCAGTTTCGTATGTGGAAAAACGGTACGGGCCTCCACCGCCAATTGATGGGCCGCACTGCCCAAGTAGCGGGCCGAAATGTGCGTCAGCAGCAGCAGTCCGACATGGGCCTGCTTAGCGGTTTCTGCCGCCGTCTTGCTCGTGGAGTGGTAATACCGCTTGGCCAGTTTGGCCTCATCGGCGCCAAAGGTGCTTTCGTGCACCAGCACATCCGCATCCATGGCTAATTTTACCGCATTAGGCGTCTTTCGTGTATCACCCAGAATCGTAACGATCCGGCCTGGTTGCGGAGCGGCGATATAGTCCGCGGCCTGAATCGTGCGGCCATCGGGCAAGGTGACGTCGCGGCCGGCCTTGATCTGGCCGTAGAGCGGCCCGGCGGGAACGTTGGCGGCCCGCAGGTCATCCACCAGTAATTCACCGGGGTGCGGTTTTTCCACGACCCGGTAACCGAAGCTTTGGATGCGGTGATCCAGTGTTGCCGCCGTCACGGAGAACGTCGCGTCGTCAAAAATTTGGCCGCCGTGGTCCAGTTCCACGAAATGCAGCGGATAACTCAGGTGGGTGTCAGAAACCCGCAGGGCAGTCTCTAAGAAGTCTTTCACCCCGGTGGGGCCATAGATCGTCAAGGGGGTGTTGCCGCCTTGAAACGAGCGGCTAGCCACTAAACCGGGCAAGCCGTAGAGGTGGTCGCCGTGCAAATGGGTAATAAAAATCTTGGTGATCTTGCGCGGCCGGATATTAGTACGCAAAATCTGGTGCTGGGTGGCTTCGCCCACGTCAAACAGCCAGATCTCATTGCGTTCGGCCAGCAATTTCAATGCAATACTCGTGACGTTCCGCGATTTCGCAGGAACTCCTGCGCCGGTACCTAAAAAAACCAACTCCATATGTTTGTCCGTCTCCATCCTGAGTTCGTGTTTAGTGTCTACATAACGGGAAAAAGGGAGTGAGCCAAAAGTCTTTCTCTGACTGCACCGGGCCAAGTGCTCCGCAAGCTGCGGCGGATGGGGCTGGCGAAGCGCAGCAAGTGCGAAGCCGCAGGCGTAGCTAGCCATGACGGCGCTTTGAGCCCGCTGCGCGGTCTCAAAGTCGCCTAACAACATCGGCGGCAAAGCCGCCGTGTTGTTTCCATGGCTGAGCCCCATCCGTCTCCGCTTGCTACGCACTTGGCCCTCGGCACACCAGAAAATCAACTATTGTCTCAATCCCTATTCACTGGTTATTACTGATTTTGCTGTTTTTGGGCTTGTTGTTCGCCCGTTAAAATGCCCTTGGCGACAAACGTGGCATAGTAAGGGCTGCCGACGTTGTTGGGGTGCACTTGGTCGTCCCAGAACCAATCATGATGAGGATTGGCATAGGAATACCAGTCAATGATATGCAGGTTCTTGTACTGTTTGGCGGCCTCGTTCAGGGTACTATTCACTTGGCCTTGCCATTGCCGGGTGGGGACGCGGGCGTTGATCCAATAGACCCGACGGCTGGGGCCGATGGCCTGCATAAACTCAGCCAGCTGATCCGTCGTGAACGGTCCATTCGTGCCCAAACCGACCAGGACAATATCGGCCAAGCCATTAGAATTCGCGAGACTTTGGACAGACTTGATCGTGGTGATCATTTGCTGTCCGACCGTCGCCTGGATATAGATCTTAGGAAAAATCCGGGTCAGCAAGTCCCGACCGTCCAGCATCACAGAATCGCCAAATGCCGTGATCGGCATCTGCTGCGCGCGCTGCAACTGCACCTGGGTCAAACCATACTGCTCTAAATCCTTGTTCACCGGATGTTCCTTCGCCCGGGACTCTTCAGCAGCACTCTGCGATTTAGACAGCGATGCGGACAAGGATTTATCCTTGGCGGCCTTCTTCTTCTCTGCATTGGCGGACTTGATGGCGGCGAGTTGGGCCTTGCTGCGTTTATCGTTTTCAGCTTGGTTTTTCTTGATCCGCTTAGCCAGCGCAGACTGATCCGCGCCGTCGGCCTTGGTTTGGCTGCCCTGCACAACGCCGACGCTGCCGCCGACCAGAATTAACGCAACTAAAGCAGCCGCGATGCGGTTCGTCCAGCCTTTCCGACTATCATTCCGCAACAAACCCTGAAACCACGTCTTGAGCTGACTGAAATCAAACTGGCCGATGGGCCGTTCGATCCAGCGGTAAGACACCTCACTGATTGCTACGATCAGCACCACTTCGATCACGGGATACAAAATCGGGTGATTGGCGATGTCTGGGAACTTGGATTCAAAGAAGATCATGACCGGAAACTGATAGACATAAAGACCATAGGAACGAGAGCCAACCCAGTCAAAAACCGGATTGGTCAAAATGCGGTTCCAATCGGCCCCCGGATGGGCAACGACGGCAATGGTCAGCACGGTGAAGACTGTGAACAAAACCATCCCGCCGCGGTACGTCCAGGCGCTTTGAGCGTCCAGCGTGAAGAGCAGCCAAAGCATTCCAGCCATACCGACCAAACCCATACCGTCCAGCAGCCAGCGATCACTCCTAGCCACCGCAGTCCGTAACCGATCTGTGGGCCAGACAAAAGCCAGTGCCACCCCGAGAAAAATTCCGTACAACCGGGTATCTGTTCCGTAGTAAATCCGGCTGGGATCTACTCCCGGTTGGTACAAGAATGCCATCAACAAAGCCGACACGACTGAGATAGCCAACGCAATATTCGCCATCCAGCCGTTGCGATTCTTCAAGAACTTGAATAGTAAAATAATCAGTAACGGCCCAAAAATGTAGAACTGGTTCTCAATGGACAGCGTCCACATATGGGTGAAAGGTGATTCATTGTTGGCAAACCGGTCAAAATACGACTGACCATTGCTGATTTGCCAAAAGTTATAGTAGTTTAACAAGTTGGCCGCAATGATTTTATGCAGATTAGCCAACAAGTTGCGCTGAAACAACACGATATACGTACTGGTCGCGAAAAGCATCACGATCAGCGTGGGGTAGATTTTTTTCAGCCGCCGGCCGTAAAAACGGCGCAAGCGGAAATGACCTGTGCTGCGCAGTTCGCGCATCACTTGGTCGGCGATGAGATACCCGGCTAACGCGAGGAAGATTGGCACCCCAAGGTAGCCGCCCCGAAACACGTTGGGATTTAAATGGTATAAAATAACCCCCAAAACACCCAATGTACGTAACCCGCTGAAGCCGGTGATAAACCGCCGTTTCTTCGTTTGCCCTGCCCGTTGCATTACTTCCCTATCACCTTTCAGCTCAATCTATTCAACAAAATCAAAGGTCAAGTCCCCGATCATGACCGTATCGCCATCCCGGGCCCCCGCTTCCCGCAGGGCATCGTTGACCCCCATGCCGTGCAGCTGCCGGTCAAAGCGGACTAATGAATCCTGATGATTCAAATTGGTCATCTTGGCCAGTTTTTCGATCCGTTCGCCAGTGACGATGAAGACGCCATCTTCGTCCCGAGTCACCGTGAAGGCTGGTTCTTGACTTGGACCAGTGTAGGTCTTGGTCTTGGTTTCCGCGGCCCTTTCAGCTTCCTTCTCCGCATCCGCAGCCACAACAGCTTGCAGCAGCTCGGCTGTTTTATGCAGCAGCGGCTGCACGCCGGCGTGGGTCACATTGGATACCGGCATGACCGGCAAATCAGCCCAGGCCGAGTCGGCTAAGGCCTTTTTGAAGTCAGCCAGACGTTCGGCGGCACCGGGAATCTCGATCTTCGTGGGGACCACGATTTGCGGGCGATGCAGCAGTTTTTCGTCGTATGTGCCCAATTCATGCAGAATCTGCTGGAAATCATCAAACGGCTCGCGGCCGTTATCCGGATCCATATCCACCAGGTGCAGAATAACCCGGGTACGCTCGACGTGGCGCAAGAATTGGAAACCTAAACCGACGCCGTCAGCCGCCCCGGCAATTAATCCAGGCAAGTCTGCTAAAACAAAGTCGTTACCGTCTTCTAAGCGGACCATGCCCAAATTAGGCGTCAGCGTGGTAAATTGATACGCCGCAATCTTTGGCTTAGCCTTGGTGACCACCGATAGGAAGGTCGATTTGCCCACGGATGGGTAGCCCACCAGACCGACATCGGCCAGCAGACGCAATTCCAGCCGGATCCGCAATTCCTGTCCCGGTTCGCCGTTTTCAGCGATTTCCGGGGCGGTGTTCTTGGCCGACTTAAAGTGGATATTGCCGCGGCCGCCCCGACCGCCCTTAGCGACGATCAAGGTCTGTTTATCATGGGTCAAATCACCCAGTTCCTCGCCGGTGTCAGCGTCATAAACCACCGTCCCCGCCGGGACCTTAACGTAGACGGGATCGGATCCCCGCCCATACATTGCTTTGATCATTCCGTTTTGGCCGGGCTTCGCTTTAAAGTGATTTTGATAACGAAAATCCATCAAAGTGCGGGAGCCCTCGTCAGCGATGAGGATGACGTCGCCGCCGCGCCCGCCATCTCCGCCTGCCGGACCACCGAAGGGAACAAATTTTTCATGGCGAAACGCCACCGCGCCGTCGCCGCCCTTGCCGGCCTTAACGTTGATCGTGACCGTGTCAACAAACATCATGATTCCTCCTCGTATACATACCTTTTTTCATTCTAAAGAAAAAAACCGCAAATGTAAACTTTCCCGGTGCCCATGAAAACGCTCACCGGTCTACATTCTCGGCTTCACTTCGTTTAACTTATATTATGTTACTTTGATTGTGCCGCAGTCTGTGCGAACGCGGTCTTCAGGATGCCATAGATCCGCGCCACGTCCGCCTTGGTGCCCCGCAGCTCATAATCGGCGATAAACGGTGCTGTAAACGCCGCTGCATAACGCTTAGCTGTCAAACAATACTGGCGGTTGAAGTTCTTGTTGCCGCTGCCGATCACACCAATACACAGGTCCTCATTGCCGCCATCGGCGATGTATTCGCCCAAAGCATTGGTCATCAGTTCCTTGACCCCATTATCGACCCCATTGCCCCCATCGAGATACGTGGGTACCATCGCCACAAATGGCGTGGTTTCTTTAGCCGGCATCGTGGCCTCAGAGATTTCCTGGACCTCGACCAAGGGCTCGTCAGCGTTCGCCTGATGTTGAGCTTGACCGTAAGCCGCCAGTTTATCAGCAAACGACCGGGTATTGCCGGAAACAGAAATGAAAAGGACTCGGATATTGGTCATGTCAATGATTACCTGCTTTCTATCAACTACTTACAAACTGAGTAAAATTGTCTGAGCCACCGTCTTGGCGATCCCCAATGATTCGATATCGTCCACCGACGCCTCTTTGATCTTAGTCACCGAACCGAAGTGCTTCAGCAGTTTGATCCGGGTCTTGGGCCCGACGCCGTGGATTGCCTCCAGTTTCGACGCCAGGGAATTTTTGTTATGCGTCCGCCGGTGGAATGTAATGACGAACCGGTGCACCTCGTCTTGGACCCGCGTCAGCAGGAAGAAGCCCTGGGACTGCCGATCCAGATCGATGATCCGCGGCGGATCGCCAAAAAGCAGATCCGCCGTCTGGTGTTTATCGTTCTTCACCATCCCGGCCACTGGAATCGATAAGTTTAATTCATTGACCAAAACATCTTTGACCGCGTCCAGTTCAATCTCTCCGCCATCCATCAAGATCAGATCCGGCAGCGGCTTTTTCTCCTTCAGCAATCGGCTATAACGCCGGCGAATCACTTCTCGGGTATTGGCCGCTTCATTGGCGCCATTCTGATGCTCCACTTCGCCCTTTAACTTGTACTTGCGGTACATGCTTTTGTTCGGTTTGCCATCTTCATAATACACCATCGCCGAAACCGGATCGCTCCCTTGAATATGAGAGTGGTCAAAGGCTTCCATGACATGACCATACGGCAGGCCCAGCGCCTTGAAGATCTCCTCTTGCGCACCCACGGTTTGGCGATTGTCCAGTTCCAGCAGGCGGAACTTTTCTTCCAGCGCCAGCTTGGCATTTTCATTGGCCATCTCCAACAATTGGCGCTTCTGCCCACGCTGGGGCGTGCGGAACGGGACGCCAAGAATTTCGCTGAGGACCGACTTCTCCACGCCAGCCGGCACCAGAACCTCCTTGGGCAGCACCTGATTCTTGCGGTTGTAAAACTGCAAAATAAACGTCGCCAGCTCTTCATCCGGCGTATTGACGCTGGGGAAGATCCGTTTCTCCCGCTTGATCAGCCGGGCCTGGCGAATGAAGAAAATCTGCACGGACAAATACCCTTTGTCCAGATAGTAAGTAAATAGATCCCGGGGGGTATTATCGTTAGAAATGATCCGCTGCTTCTCGACAGTCTGTTCAATATAACGGATCTGATCCCGCAGATCAGCGGCCAGCTCGAATTGCAGCTTCTCGGCAGCTTCGGTCATCCGCTTCTTCAACGTACGTTTGGCTTCCGCCACATTGCCGTCCAAAAAGCGTTTGATTTTCTTGATCTGGGCCGCATATTCCGCCTCCGGCACCTCCCGAAAGCACGCCCCCAGGCACTGCCCCATGTGGTAATAGAGACAGGGCCGGCCTAGATGGCCGGGACAGCGCCGCAGCGGATACACCTTCTGGAGAAACTGTAAGGTGCCCTGGGCGGCGTAGACGTTGGGATAGGGGCCGAAATAATAGGCCCCATCCTTCTTGATCTCACTGGTCAGCAGCAATTGCGGGTCCCGTTCGTTGGTGATCTTAATATACGGATACCCCGTGCCCCGCTTCAGCTTAACGTTATAATAGGGCTGATATTTCTGGATCAGGGTGATTTCCAGCAGAAAGGCTTCCTTCTCGGTCGTCGTCACGATCGTATCAAAGTCCGCGATTTCCACATCCGCAATCTGTTCGATCAGCCGCGCCTGACCATTATTCTTATCCCCTTTAAAGTAAGACCGAACCCGATTTTTGAGGTTCTTGGCCTTCCCCACGTAAATGATTTTGGCGTTAATATCCTTCATGAGATAACACCCCGGCAGATCGGGCAGGAGCGCTAGTTTATGTTCAATATGTGCAGACGCCATGGATTGATTTTTCACTCCTTGAAAACAAATGTTCGCAAATCCAGTATATCAATTTCTCGTCAAAAGCGCTAGTGAGCGCTATTCTACGCCTTTTTCCGCATAAAAGAAAGCGAGGCACACTGTGAAGTGCCCCATAATTGTTAGACAGATACTCTAACGATTGTGGGGCACTTCACTGCGCCTCGCTTTCTTTTATGGCTGTTTATTGTTCCAGAACCTTCGCTAAGAAGCTCTTTGTCCGCTCGTTTTGCGGATGGTCAAAAATCTGCTCTGGCGTGCCCTTTTCCGCCAGCACACCGCCATCCATGAACCACACTTCATCGGCCACTTTCCGCGCAAAGCCCATCTCGTGGGTCACCACAACCATGGTCATCCCTTGTTTAGCCAGGGTCTGCATGACCTTCAGGACTTCCCCGACCATTTCCGGATCCAGGGCGGAGGTAGGCTCATCAAAGAGCATCACATCCGGCCCCATGGCTAGGGCGCGAGCAATGGCCACCCGCTGCTGCTGGCCGCCTGACAAGGAAGCGGGATACGCATCGGCTTTATCGGCTAGGCCAACTTGGTCCAGCAGGGCCATACTTTGCTCCTTGGCTGCCTGGGGACTCGTCCCCTTGACCCGTTGCGGGGCCAAAGCCACGTTAGCCAACACAGTCATATTCGGAAAAAGGTTGAAGCTTTGGAACACCATCCCCATTTTTTCCCGGACCGTATCCAATTTGTTGGCCGGTAAGTCGGTAATATCCTGACCTTCAAAGGACACCGTCCCCGCAGTGGGTTGTTCCAGCATATTCAGCATGCGCAAGAAGGTGGACTTGCCGCCGCCGGAGGGGCCGATCACGACGATCACTTGGCCCTTCTCTACGTGGGAATCGATCCCTTTGATTACCTCATTATGGTCGAAGCTCTTCTTCAGGCCTTTCGTTTCAATCATACTAGGCATGCTGCATCTTCCTCTCTGCGAAGTTCAATAACCGGGTCAATCCGAAGACGAGGATGAAATAAATCACCATCGCCACGGCATAGGGCGCGATCCCCTTGTACGTGGCTGCCTGGACCAGCCGCAATTGATAAATCAAATCGGTGACCCCGATGACGGACACGATGGAGCTTTCCTTGATCAGGGAAATGAATTCATTCCCCAGCGATGGCCAAATAATCTTCAAGGCTTGGGGCAAGATCACGTAACGCATCGTATCTTTGTACGACAACCCCAGTGACCTGGCCGCTTCCACTTGGCCCTTGGGGACGGAATCGATGCCGCCCCGGATATACTCAGCCACGTATGCCCCAGAGTTCATGGCGACCCCGGCCACGCCGGCGGTCAGCGCGGGAACATTTAAACCAAAGTACAGGAACATTACCTGAATCATCAACGGCGTGCCCCGGATGAATTCAACGTAGGCCGTGGCGATCCATTTCAATGGGAGGAAATGGCTGAGGCGGGATAATGCCAGCAAAGTCCCCAGCACGACCCCAATCAGGACGGCAATCAAACTGATCAGCAAGGTGTAGCCGACCCCTTTGATGAAGTAGCTCCGATAATGCCACATGGAGGTGTTGGCCACGTTGACCTTCAAGCTCTTGCCGGCCTCGCTAAGGTACTTTTCAGTAAGATTCTGCTTTTTGATCTTGGCCAGACTTTGCTTAACGGCAGCCACTAAGGACGTTGAGCCCTTGGCAAAAGCGATGGCGGTACCGGAATCAGACTCGCTCAAGTTAAATTGATGGTCCAACACGGTCAAGTCCGGATTGTTTTTAACATAAGCGGTAGCCACGGCAGACTCAGCGGCGATCCCTTCGATCTTATGGGTCTTTAAGGCGATGATCAGGTCTGTCACCTTTGTCAGCCCAGTGATCTTGGCCCCCTTGATCTGTTTCTTGACCAAATCATACTGCAATGAACCAGTCTGCGCCCCCACATTCTTGTTGGCGAAGTTTTTATAACTCTTATAAATGCTCTTGTCTGTCTTATTGATAATGATCGACTGACCGGAAGTATAGTATACGTTAGAGAAATCCACGCTCTGCTTCCGTTCCGGCGTCGGGGTCATGGCTGACAGCACCATGTCCACCTTGTGGGTCTCTAACCCCACCAGCAGCGCATCAAAGTCCATCTGTTTAACGACCAGCTTGACCCCTAAATCTTTAGCGATCTGCTTGGCAATGGATACATCCATCCCCACTGGCTGATTATTCACCAGAAATTCGTAAGGCGGATAGTCCGGCGACGTTCCCATCACCAGTGTGCCCTTCTGTTTGATCTTGGCCAGCGATTGATCGGTCGCCGCCTGCGCCGGTTGGGCCTGACCGACCGCAGCGCCCAAACTCAGCAGCATCGTCAGCACCGCCAATACTTTAATCAACCAATGTTTTCTCTCCATGTCGTTCACTCCAATTTCGTAATGAATCTAATATACTCAGTCAGTGGCATTTATGCAACAAAATTCACAATTTATTCACTTTCGAGCTTATATTTTTAAATTTATTAATCCAGCTGAGCCGGGAAGTAGTTTTTCTGCCCCGCTTTTGGTACACTGTAAGCACAAGAGGTGATAGCAATGGGCTTAACTGTGAAACGAGAAAACACGCTGACCAGCTTGTTCGATCAATTTGCTACCCTGCCAGAGGACCTGAAGAAAAAGGTCGATCTGAAGGATGAGAAGAAAGACGACAAGCAGCACAAACCAAGCAAGGACGAAAAAAAGAAGTAACGGCAAAACGCCCCTGAACACCGTCTGAATTGACGGTGGTCAGGGGCGTTATTTAGTGAGTGCCCAGCGAGCTAAGCCTGACTGCGTTCTGGATCCTGCATGCGGGCCTCGATCCATTCCCACACAGCATCCTTACCCAGGCCAGTTTCCGCCGAAAAGAGGACCAGCGGCGTCCCCGGCGATAGGGTCATCGTTTTACGGACGGCACTTTCGCTGCGATTGTACTGACTCGGTTTCACTTTATCCATCTTGGTAGCCACCACGAGCACGGGCAAATGATAATACGCCAGGTATTGATACATGGCAATATCATCCGCCGTGGGGGCATGCCGGCCATCAACTAATTGGACAACACCGCGCAGTACCGAGCGTTCCGTTAAGTAGGCTTCGATCATCGCCCCGAATGCCGCCCGTTTGGCCTTAGAGACCTTCGCATAGCCGTATCCCGGCACATCTACGAAGAATAATTGATGCTCCACCTCGTAGAAATTCAAAGTCTGGGTCTTCCCGGGGGCACTGGACGTCCGCGCCAAAGCCTTTCGATTGATCAGCTTGTTCGTCAACGACGACTTGCCCACGTTGGAGCGGCCGACCAGAGCAATCTCCGGCCACCCGTCTGTCGGGTATTGACTGGGGGCGACTGCACTAATCCGAATTGAGACGTCGTTTACTAACACAGCGTACCTCCAAAATAAATTATGATGCTTTCTTCAACTGCAACTCTGGTTTCTCGTCACCGTGAACAGCAGCGGCAGTCACCAGTACCCGGTTCACATCGGGTTCGCTGGGTACTTCAAACATCGTGTCCATCATGACTTCTTCCAAAATCGACCGCAAGCCCCGAGCGCCGGTATTCCGCTCAATGGCTTCGTGGGCGATGGCCCGTAATGCCTCCGGCGTGAAGTCCAGCTCAACGTGATCCAATGCCAGCAGTTTCTTATACTGCTTCACCAGCGCGTTCTTCGGTTCTTGGAGAATCCGGACCAGATCATTTTCAGTCAATGGTTCTAAGGCAGCGATGATCGGTACCCGGCCGATGAATTCCGGGATGATTCCGAACTTCATCAAGTCTTCCGGGATGATCTGCTGCATGATACTCTTCGAAGTATCCACCGGCTTGTCCGAATCAGTGCCAAAGCCAATGGTCTTTTCACCTAACCGGTTGCGCACGATAGTTTCAATGCCATCGAATGCGCCACCGACGATGAACAGAATATTGGTCGTATCGATCTGGATAAACTCCTGCTGGGGATGCTTCCGGCCGCCCTGAGGCGGAACGTTGGCGGTGGTGCCTTCCAAGATCTTCAAAAGAGCCTGTTGGACCCCTTCGCCGGAGACATCCCGAGTGATTGAGACGTTCTCGCTCTTCTTCGCGATTTTGTCGATTTCATCGATGTAGACGATCCCCTTTTGGGCCCGTTCCACATTGTAATCGGCATTTTGCAGCAGCTTGAGCAAGATGTTTTCAACATCTTCGCCCACATAGCCGGCCTCAGTCAGCGTCGTCGCATCCGCAATGGCAAACGGCACATCCAGCAGTTTCGCCAGCGTTTGAGCCAGGAAAGTCTTCCCGGAACCAGTGGGACCGATCAGCGCGATGTTGGACTTTTGCAATTCAGGCCCGTCATCGTGGGGGTCAGACATTTCGTTGACCCGCTTGTAGTGATTATATACAGCCACGGCCAAGGCGCGTTTAGCGTCGTCTTGCCCGATGACATAGTCATTCAATGTCTTCAAAATATCGATTGGCTTGGGCACCTTCAACAAGTCATCATAGGAATCTTCCTTGAATTCCTCATCAATGATTTCCTTGCACAAATCGATACACTCGTTGCAGATATAGACGCCAGGGCCGGCGACGATTTTCTTTACCTGGTCCTGAGTTTTCCCACAAAAAGAGCATTTGATGGGACCGGTGGTGTCAATATTATCGAACATTAAACCAACCCTTCTTTATTCTTAGCGTGCAACATATCATCCTAAACAATACCATATGGAGCTGGACCGGTAAAGGAAAACGCTCATGGCAACAAAACACGCAACCTCCCAACCGTACACAACGGCGGAAATTGCGTGTCCCGAAATACCGTTCAGAATGGCTGGACCTTATTCTTCCTTAGCAGAAGAAACGATCAAATCAATGGCCTTCTTGATGCCAATGTCGTGCTTCAGCATATCCGGAGTCAAGGCGTTGCGGACGTCTGCTTCCTTCATGCCGTATTCAGCTGCCAGACTCTTGATTTCATTGTTGACATCATCCTCAGACGGGTTGATATCTTCCGCTTTGACAACGGCTTCCAAGACCAAGTCAGTCTTCACCCGTTGGCCAGCGTCAGCCTCAAACTGCTTGTGCAGATCGGCTTCGCTTGTACCAGTCAATTGGTAATACATTTGCGGGTTGATCCCTTGGCGTTGCAGATTGCCCAGATATTGATCCATCTGGTTGTGGACCTCACTGTCAATCATCACTTCTGGCAGATCAGCGATCGTTGCATTGGCCACGGCCTGGTTAACAGCGGATTCTTGAATCGCATCGTCAGCCTTTTGGTCCTTGTCCTGCTTCAATTGATCACGCAGTTTGGCCTTCAATTCATCTAAGGTGTCCACGTCTTCGTCGACATCTTTGGCGAATTCATCGTCCAAGTCAGGCAATTGCTTCTCCTTGATTTCGTGGATGGTCACCTTAAAAATGGCTTCCTTACCCGCCAAATCCTTGGCTTGGTAATCTTCAGGGAAAGTCACTTTAACGTCGACGTTGTCGCCAGACTTGTGACCTACCAATTGATCTTCGAAACCAGGAATGAAGGAACCAGAACCGATTTCCAAGGAATAGTTGTCGGCTTTGCCGCCGTCAAACGGCTTACCGTCAATGCTGCCTTCGTAATCGATAATCGCGGTGTCACCCTTCTCGATGGCGCCGTCTTCCTTCAAGACCAGTTCAGCCTGCTCTTCTTGCAGAGAGTGCAGCTTGTCGTCTAAGTCCTTATCTGTGACTTCGCGATCCTGCTTAGGCACAGTCAAGCCTTTGTAGTCGCCCAAAGTGACTTCCGGCTTAACGGTTACCTTGGCAGAAATAACCCACGGTTCATCCGCATCCATCTTTTCCACGTTGAACTTCGGTTGGTCAACGGGTGAGATAGCAGCTTCCTTGACCGCTGCATCGTACGCATCCGGCAGCACCAGGTTCAAGGCATCCTCGTACAAAGCCCCTTCGCCGAACATGCGGTTGAAGACTTGGCGGGACACATGACCCTTGCGGAAGCCAGGTACGTTGATGTTCTTCTTGACCTTGGTAAAGGCTTGATCCATACCCTTTTGGATCGTGTTCAGATCGATTTCAAAAGTCAAAGTACCATCATTCGTACCTTGCTTTTCCCATTTTGCAGACATATTAAATACCTCCGGTTACGTTTCACAATTTTTCGGACACACCGTGGTGTGTATCGCATACCTAACAATGATATACGAAACCGCCGCGGCTGTAAACAGATGGAAAGAAAAAGCCCCGTATCCACATGGATACGGGGCAATCACTATTTTAGACCAGGTCTAAAATTAGTCCAGAATGTCGGTTACCTGACCGGCACCAACAGTCCGACCGCCTTCACGGACGGTGAACTTCGTACCCTTTTCAATAGCGACCGGAGCGATCAGGTCAACTTCGAAGGTTACGTTATCGCCAGGCATAACCATTTCAACACCCTTAGGCAATTCAATCACACCAGTAACATCGGTGGTGTGGAAGTAGAATTGCGGCCGGTAGTTGGAGAAGAACGGTGTATGACGGCCGCCTTCTTCTTTGGACAAGATATAAACTTCACCCTTGAACTTGTTGTGGGTTTGGATAGAACCCGGCTTAGCCAAAACTTGGCCGCGTTCTACTTGATCCCGGTTAACACCACGGAGCAGGACACCAACGTTATCGCCGGCTTCGCCCAGATCCAAGGTCTTACGGAACATTTCCAAACCAGTAACAACGGACTTGAGTACTTCCGGCTTCAAGCCAACGATTTCAACTTCTTCGCCGACCTTGATCGTACCACGATCGATACGACCAGAAGCAACAGTGCCCCGACCAGTAATGGTGAAGACATCTTCGACAGGCATCAAGAACGGCTTATCAACGTCACGTTCCGGGGTCGGAATGTATTCATCGATAACGTCCATTAATTCCCAGATAACCTTCTCTTGTTCGGGATCGCCTTCCAGTGCCTTCAACGCAGAACCGCGCAGAACCGGAATGTCATCGCCAGGGAAGTCGTATTCAGACAGCAGTTCGCGAACTTCCATCTCAACCAAGTCGATCAATTCTTCATCGTCAACCAAGTCAACCTTGTTCAGGAAGACGACGATGTAGTTAACACCAACCTGACGAGCCAGCAAGATATGCTCACGCGTCTGGGGCATCGGACCATCAGTAGCGGCAACGACCAAGATCGCACCATCCATCTGAGCGGCACCGGTGATCATGTTCTTAACGTAGTCGGCATGCCCAGGGGCATCGATATGCGCATAGTGACGCTTTTCGGTTTCGTATTCTACGTGGGCAGTGTTGATGGTAATGCCACGTTCCTTTTCTTCCGGTGCCTTATCGATTTCGGCATAGTCTTCAGCTTTGGCTAAGCCTTTAGAAGCTAATACCTTAGTGATAGCAGCCGTCAGAGTTGTTTTCCCATGGTCAACGTGGCCAATTGTACCAATGTTAACATGGGGTTTAGTTCTTTCATAATGTTCTTTTTCAGCCATGAAAAGAAACCTCCTATGTTTTTCGAGGACTCAGCGCACTTCTTGGCGCAAAGCCTTTAGATAAGATTGTACTACTTTTGTTGGGAAAACAAAAGGCGCAATTCCCTTCAAAAATATCCTCTTAGGATTATACGGTGTTTGAAAATGTTTGTAAACAACTGTTGGTGGAATTGTTACTGATTTAACGCGTTTAGTGCGTCATCAAGGCGTGTCAGCCACCGTTTTATTTTTGGTGCGGCCGTAATTGGTGCTGCTGGATCCGCGATCCGGGCAGAAACGACCTGCGCCCAAGCCGCCGGATCAGCCACGACATCCGTGAGCCGAGGAAATAATAACAGCATATACAAATGCAGCTCCTGGTCCAGGATCAGCGCCTGCTCCGGATTATCATTTTCCGCCGCGGTCACCACCCGTTGCCACGCATCGGCCACCGGATTGTCGAATGGATTCCCCACCGCATTGGGCGTAAAGGTAATGACGTCATCAAACCAGAGCAGCCGCCGCGGGGCGGTCTCCCGCAAGGTCACATAATGCAAGGCCACCGTGTTGCGCAATCCTTGACTGATAAATTCATCAATCATCAAGCGCGGGGCAATCTGGTCAAAAGTTGGTACCGGTAACTGGGCCAGTTGATTGATTCGCATGGTCTGTTCCATGGTATTGACGCCGGCCAGCCCAGCAAATTGTTTGATCAGTGCAGCTTGGCCAGCTTGATTGGCCGCCAAGTACCGCTCCTGCTGATTGGTGAACACATCGGTGAGTTCCGCCAGCCGAGCTTGATCCTCTGGCGAGTGAGCCAAGTCCTGCAAGTTGACCAGCCATTCTTGGGCAGCCAAAAAGCGGTGGCTTTCGATCAGCAGCTGCCCGTAAAGCAGCCCATCGGTCAAGGTGCGGGCGTACCCCTCAATAAACTCTTCCGCATAGGGCACCGCCTCGCTGGCCTGCCCCGCATGGAGCATGGCTTCGATCATCTGCCGATTCACTGCAAAAGTGTGCTGATCCCGGTAGGCAGCCTGAAAGTGAGCCACTGCCTGACTAAACTCGCCCGCGCGCAGCGCCGCTTGGCCTAATTGCACATGGCGTTCGTCATTGTCCGGAAACGGCACGACTTTGTGCGACTCACGACTCATTGCTCGCGCCCTCATTCGCTGCGGGGGCCTTCGCTGCCGGTTCTTTGCGCTTGGCAGGGGTTGTCCGGCGAGCCGTGCGATGCGGCTTCACTTCCATGATGACCGGTAAAATGACCGGATGCCGTTTAGTCTGCTCGAACAGGTAGTGGGACAGCTTCTCCCGCATATTCTGTTTCAGATTTGACCAATCTAGTTCCTTGTTATCAAGATCTTTCTGGACGGCATTACGGACAATGTCCGCACTTTCAGCCATCAGATCCCGATTGGCTTTCATATAAACAAAGCCCCGGGCCGTCACCTTCGGCGAAGAAACGACTTTCTTCTTGCGCCGATCAATAGATACCACGGCGATGAAGATTCCGTCATCGGCCAGCATCTTGCGGTCGCGCAGGACAATATTGCCAATATCGCCGACGCCCAGTCCATCAATCATCGTATTTCCTGCAGTGACTGCCTGGGACAAATGCATGCCGTGCTTGTCGTAGGCCAGCACATCACCGATTTTGGTCAAGAAAATATGATCTGCGGGCATGCCCGCTTGTTCAGCAATCTCCGCATGGGCATTGAGCAGCCGGTATTCACCTTGCACCGGCACCAAATACTCCGGGTGCAGCAGGTTCAAGAGCAGTTGCAGATCACTCTTGTAAGCATGGCCCGACGCATGAAGATCATCGGAGATGGCCTTCACTTCCCCGCCAGCCCGATAAATCATATCTTTGGTCTTAGCGACCGTTGTTTCCATCGCGTAAGACGGTGTCGTCGAAATAAAGACCAAATCGCCCTGATGGATGTGGACCGTGCGATGCTGGTTGGTCGCCATCTTCTGCAGCGACTTCAGCGGCTCGCCGGAGCGGCCGGTCTCCAAAATCACGATCTGATGATCGTCATATTTTTTGATATCCTTCACAGGGACCAAAATATCCGGTTGCGGCAGCTGCAGCAGTTTGAGCCGCAACGCGGTGCGCACGATCTTTGCCAAATCCCGACCGGTCAGGATCACTTTCCGCCCGGTATGCGCGGCCGCATCCAGCACTTGCTGAATACGGACAATGTTCGAAGCCACCGACGCCACAATGATCCGGCCGGCATGGTATTCAAAAAGTTCCAGGACGTATTTGCCGATATCATTTTCGCTGGTATTAGGATACGGCGACTCCGCGTTAGCAGAATCAGCTAACAAAGCCAGGACTGGTTCGGTGCCGATTTGGGCCAAGCGGGCAAAATCCGTTTGGTATAACGGAGCAGCCGCCTGATCAAATTTAAAATCACCGGTGTAAACAATTTGGCCCGCTGGCGTCTTGATCACAACGCCTAACGACCCAGGAATGGAATGGGTCGTCTTGAAGAAACTGACCGTGGCATTGTCAAAATCAATGGCCGTATTTTCGTCAATGACGTGAAAATCATTGAACTTATTGCCGCCCTTAGCAGACTTGACAGTGATTTTCGCCAATTCGACAGTCAATTGCGACCCAAAAACGGGAATATCGTGCTTCGTGATCAGGTACGGCAGCGCCCCAATTGCGTCGGCATGACCATGGGTCAGGAAAATGCCGGCCACCCGATCAATGTTGTCTTGAATGTATGAAAAATCCGGGATGACCACGTCCACCCCGAGCATTTCGTTTTCTGGATACTTGATGCCGCAATCCAGAATAAAAATATCCGAATTTACTTCGACGGCGTAGATATTCTTGCCGTTTTCCCGCACCCCACCGAGCATGATGATGCGTATCTTATCTTGCTGCTTACGCGTTTTTTGTACCATAAATAACCTTACACCTCAATATGGCCAGTCCCGGCTGGTTGCCGACTGGCGCTCTTTCCTTGGTTTCTGATTCACAGTTTTTTTCTGAGGCTGCCCCGCCAAGACTGGTTATGCCCCGCGGTACACCCCGAGTCCGCACATCAAAAATATCTACTGAACATTCTATCATAAACAGCGAGACCAAGGAACCCGCTCACAGAACCATCAGCTGGCGGTGCAAAGCGGCGTCATCGGTTTGAATCTGCTGCCACCAGGTTTGCACCTCAACGGCGGACAGCGGCAGCGATTGCCAGCGCAGGTGTACCTGATCGGCCGCGTGGCGGGTAAGGATCGCCGCCCCCGCCGCCTGATGCCAGCCGGCCCAAACGGTATCAATAGCCGTGTTCAGCAAAGCCGTCCCGTTGATCACCACTGCTGGCCAAGCCGGGCCGGCCGCCAATTGCTGCCGCGCAATACCGGTATCTGTCGCCCAAAAAATGCCCGCCGCATCACCCTGAGCCGCATAAACGGTGGCCGGGGTCGGCCGGGTTATCGTAGGGGCTGGCTGCTGCAGTGGCGGCATATGCTCAGACATAGCCGGTTCAGCCGCCAGGGTGCCGCCCATAAGTGTCACCACCTGGGCGGTGAAATGCTGCCAGGCGCTTTGCAACGGCCACTCCGGCAGAGACAATACAGCGCCTGCAGCCACCGAACCGTGCAACCCGACGATCGCTTCGCCCGTCTGGGTAATCACCAGTTCATCCGTCAGCCGCGCTGTTAACAGCCGGCTGCGACCCTGACTACGGTGCCACTGTGCAATACTGATGGCGGCGGCAATCAACGGATAGACCATCGGTGCCGGCGGGCCCACCACACTAAGCTGCCACGCCCCCGGCTGTTCAGCCCCCGTGGCCGCGAGCAAATCAGTGAGCCAGGCCGCTAAGTCCGGTTGGTCCGCTGTCAGCGGGGTCAGCAACGTAATACCCGCGGCCGATTCGGCCACCGCCGGGCTGACGATAACGGCCGTGCCGCCGTTTTCTAATATGACCGTATTCTTGGGAGCTGCCGGCAGATGCACTGCCGTGATGACTTGGTCACCGATTTTTTGGCGAATTAACATATTGCGCCCCTCTTTCTGTTCACACCATATCGATTTTCTGCTATCAGCGCAAGAAAAAGGCGCTCCAGCCGAAAACAGCTGAAACGCCATGATTGTTTGCCGTAAATTAACGACGCAGACCCAGAGATTGGATCAGCTCGCGGTAACGATCAACGTCGTTGTCCCGCAAGTAGGCCAGCAAGTTACGCCGGTGCCCGATCTTCTTCATCAGGCCGACATAAGAGTGATGATCCTTCTTATGAACCCGCATATGCTCGGTCAAGGAATTAATGTCTGCGGTCAAAAGTGCTACCTGCACCTCCGTAGAACCTGTGTCGCCCTCGTGCTGGGCATACTTGCTGATGATCTCGTTCTTTTGCGTTTGGCTAAGTGCCATATAAAACGCCACCTTTCTGCGAAATACTCGGATCACTGTGTCCTCGTTGGTGACTCGTGGAACAAAGTGACCGAACTGAAATTTGGTACTTCACTACTTTACTGGTTCTCCCCTTGAATTGCAAGGCCGAAACTATTATTGCATTGGACCAGCGCGGTCTGTATAATGGTTGACGTTGAGTTTAAATATGATAACTTAAACATAAACTGTTCGTGGGGGTGAATTCATGCCACAAATCAAGTCTGCCATCAAGCGGGTCAAGACTGCTGAAAAGGCCAAGCTGCAAAATGCTTCTCAAAAGAGCGCATTGCGTACGGCCATCAAGCGGTTCTTGGCTGCCAACGAAGCTAATGCCGACGACAAGCAATCCTTGTACACTGAGGCCATCAGCAAAATCGACTGGGCGCACAGCAAAGGTTTGATCCACGCTAACACAGCGGCGCGGAACAAGTCTCGCCTGACCCATTTACTGAACAAGTAAGACTCAAAAAGAAGCATACTGGTATTTTGCCGGTATGCTTCTTTTTTCTTGCTTTTGATTAAACGATTGGGGCTCCGCACGCCGTGCCAATGCTCCGCGATCTCCGGCTGAAGGGGCTGGCGACGCGCAGCTAGTGCGAAGCCGAAGGCGTAGCTAGCCATGACGGCGTTTTGAGCCTGCTGCGCAGTCTCAAAATCGCCTAACAACATCGGCGGCAAAGCCGCCGTGTTGTTTCCATGGCTGAGCCCCCTCAGCCTCCAATCGCTACGCATTGGCACTAGACACGCAGCACTTCCCTATCTCAATTTAAGCCGTCTTTAATCCATGAACCGCCCGCAAAAACAAAATTATCGGATCCGGCTGGCTGCTTTTGAACAGGATCTCATTGTGCACCAGTTCGTTGTAGCAGGCCACTAATGTGGCTAAAGGCCACGCACGGTTGCTGCGCAATGCAAGCTTGATCCGGAACGGGTGGACATTCAACTCTTTGGCAATGGCCATCTGATTGAGGCCCTTGCGCGCCAAAATCTTGGTCTGAACCAGCAGACGGAATTGCCCCAAGAGCAGTGCGTTGAGCCGCAACGGTTCTTCTTGATTGGCTAACAGTTCCTGATACACGCGTACTGCTTGGTCAAAATGCTGCTGCATCAAGGCGTCGGTCACGGCAAAGACATTATCGGTCAAGGTATTGGGCACCAGATTCTCCACCAGTACCGGCGTGATTTCATGCCCCGGATAGGCACCTAAATACAATTTGGGTAATTGGGCCACCATCGTCGAATAATTGGCTTCTGTTTTGCGGACCAGCAGCCCCAGAGCGTCGTTGCTGATCGTATAGCCCTGGGCTTGGATCTCCTTGGTAATTCGGCCGCTCACGGCACCGCTGGCAACTTGCTGGGCATCGATCGTTACGGCATTCTTGCGCAGCCGTTTAACCGCCTTGCGCCGTTCATCTAATTTTTCATAGGGCGCGCTGATCACCAGCACCGTGGTTGGCGACGGTTGGGAAAAATAATCCGTTAAGGCGTCGATGGCCTCTTTGGACTGAGTCTTAGCACCAGTACCGGTGAGAAATTGCGGATCAGTCGCAATGACCACCCGCCGCTCACCATAAAAAGGCATCGACGAAGTTTCGTTTAACAATTCCGCGATGGGGGTGGTGCTCATATCCAGCCGGGCGAAATCCATGGTTTGTTCGTCCGCGGTCAAGAGCTGATTGAATGCGGCTAAAGCGCTGTCCTGCAGCGCCCCTTCTGGTCCTAAAATCAAGTATAAAGGCGCCACATCGCCCTTCTTGAGATTTGCTTTTAGTGTGTTGACATCCACAATCATTTACTCCAATCCATAGCCGTGTGCCAGTAGTCGTGACCCCATAACGGTCCAATATATTCAATATAACCCATTTCCGCGATGCTTAGCCAGGGGACCCCGGCCTGCCGCAGCGTGTGCAGTGTCGCGGGGGCGGGATGCCCGTAACGATTATTGTGCCCGGCTGAAATGATCCCGAGCCGCGGCTGCAGCGCCGCCAGCAGCGCGTGATCCGTCGATGTTGCGGCGCCATGGTGGCCGAGTTTGATCACCTCGGCGGCGAGCGCAGGATTTTTCAAAATCGTCCGCTCCCCGGCTTTGTCTAAATCCCCCAACCAGAGAAAGCGCCGCCGATGGATCTGCGCGGTCAAGACTAACGAGTCTTCATTGGTGCCTGTTCCGGGCCGGTGGGGATGATGGGCTTGAAAGGTCATCCCCCGGATCCGGACCTGCTGGCCGGCCTGCAATTCGGTCACGATTGGCGGCTGCGGCGCCTGGGCCACCGCCCGCTGCAACCGCTCATTGGCGGCCATCCCCGCACCGACGTATACCCGCCGGACTGGTATCGCCGCCAGCAGACCGGGCAGATCTCCCATATGGTCCGCATCTTGATGGGAAATAAACACGGCATCCAGGCGCTGTATTCCGTGATAACGGAGTACCGGCAGGACGTTAAAGGTGATTCCGGCCGCATAGTGCCGCTCTTGCCAAGCTGCCCGGGGAAAAGTCACCCGCCCGCCGGTATCAATCAGTACCCGCGGCCCATTGCCCCGGCCCACAACCAAGCTGCTGTCCCCCTGCCCAACATCGATGAAGGCCACGCGGTCGGTCAAAGGCCAGGCACGCAGACAGCACAGCCCGCCCAGCAGGACCACACCGGCGCCCAAGCCCCAGCCGGGCAGCGCGCCGGAGGCAATCGTTCCCCCGGTCAGACTCGCCCACTGGGCCAGGAGCGCGTCCCCCGCCTGCAACACACTTTCTAACCCCGCCCAGGACCCGGTCCAGCCGCCGATTGTCACCAGCGTGACGAACAGCATCACGGGAAAAGCCAAATAATTAAACACCGGGATTAAAATAATATTCAAGCCCAGCGTCAACAAAGACCAGTTATACTGGTAAGCCAAAATCACGGGCATACTGACCAGGTTCAAGACCAAACTCTGCTGCCAAAAGCGGACTGGCGCGAAAAATAAACAAAAGGACAACAGGAAACTTAACAGGTTGCCCAACTGGGTGATGCCCGCCGGCCGCCACCAGAGCCAAATCAGAAGCACCAAACCAAGCCGGTCTAAGGTGGGCAGCACCCAGCGGCGGGGCCACAGCCGGGCCAGAGCAAACATGCCGACGGAGCGCGTCACCCCAGTGGGCCAGTCAGCTAATGTGCCATAAAGCAACAGCGCGCCAAAAACCAGCCAGCGGGCGTACTCATCGGGTATCCGGCACCAGGCCGCAACCACTAACAGCGCCGTCGCCAGTAACAGCACCTGCATCCCCGACAGACTCCAGAGATGGATAATTCCCAGCTTGGTCTGGGTATCGCGCAGGGTTTGGGCGAGCGCGGTATCGCTGCTGCCGCCCAGCACCAGACCGCGGACGTATATTTGAGTATGGGGCGGCAGTCCCGCCACGCGGCGGGCAACCCACAGGCGGATAGCCTCAGATATCTTGTTAACATAAATAAAATTATTCGAACCATTCACCAACTGCCATTCGCCACCCGTCAGTGTCACTTGCCGGCCGATGTGATACTGGGCCGCTGCAAACCGGGCAAAGTCAAACTGCCCCGGGTTGGTAGCCGCCGCCAAAGGCCCCTGGGCGGCCTGGCCGGTCAGCGTCAACGCGGTCGCCGCTGCCGCCAAGCGCTGTTTCTCCGCGGCACTGGTTAACCGATAGGAGAGCCACACCGCTTCGCCGGTACGCTGATCCACTGCTCGGCCGCTGACTTGGTCGCCATTAATTTTTAATCGGCTGGGCAAAATCAGCAGCGTGACCCCAGCCGGCTCAGTCGATGCCGCTGGTGGCTGGACAAGGTTTTGCCATTGCGTATACCGGCCAGCCCAAATTACCCCAGCCAGCAGCGGAATAAACAGCCACCGCCACCCGCAGCGCCAGCAATGAACCGCACCAAATCCTAGTAAGGCCAGGCTGAGGAGCCAATGCGGTGTCAGCACTAAACACGCCACGCCAATCACCGTCACGGCACTCCACAAACCAAGCTGGGCCGGCCAGCGCACCCGGGTCATACTGTCAGGGCCGCTTTGAGCGTGGCCAATATTTTCTCACCGATGCCGCTGATCTCACCTAATTCATCCAGAGATTGAAAAGCCCCATGGGTATCCCGGTAGGCAATGATGTCCCCCGCCCGTTTGGGACCAATCCCGCTGACCTGCTCCAGCTCCGTCTGGGTAGCTGAATTAATATTGATCGCACCGCTGCTTTGACTGGCTGCCGTGCTGCCGCTGCCCGCGACGGCCGCTGGCTGAGCACTGGGTGCTGCGGCAGCAGACTGTTCACCCGGCCGTGGGATCACGATTGCTGCCCCATCTGTGAGCGGCTGGGCCAGATTCACCTGCCGCCGATCAGCCTCCGGTAATAATCCGCCGGCCGCCTTCACCGCATGATCCAACCGACTATTGGCCGGCAATTGATACACGCCTGGGCGGCGCACCGCGCCCTGGATATCGACCCACAGCTGACTCTCAGCGGCTGCTGCTGGCCGACTCGCGGTACTGCTGGCTGTCGTCGGTCTCGCTGATTCTTCAGCCGGCCGGCCGCTCGTACTGGCGACCCGCGCTGGTACATCCGCTGGTTGCGCCGGATCCAAACTGCTGCCGGCCGGCGACCGGTTCAGCCACCACCAGCCCGCGCCGGCTAACGCCATCAATAAAATAATCGGCAGATACCAATAACGCCCCAACAGCTGCTGCCATTGGGGTCTTGTTGGTCGGTGTCGTTGCATGACCTGCCACTTCCTTTCTTTGCCTGTCACTTTATATTACGCAAAGAAAAGGCCTTGGTGCGCCGCCGATATTAATGAGTCTGCAGATATTTTACAGCATCGCCGAATTTTTCCACGGGGACTACAGTAATCTTCAGATGGGAGTCTTCGGCTGCCTTTTTAGCAACCGCGTAATTGTCTTCGAATCCCGGGTCCAGTTTCTTAATGGCCTTTGTGACCTTAGTATGCGGCGCAAAGAAAATCGTCGCGCCCTCTTTAGCGGCAATGTAAACTTTTTTCTCCGGTCCGCCGATCTGACCGACGGTGCCATCCGGGGCAATCTCCCCCGTACCGGCGATATGGCGCCCTTGCCGCAGCTTGCTGCCGGTCAATTGGTCATAAATTTGCAGAGAAAACATTAAGCCTGCAGATGGGCCGCCAATTTGAGCAACGTTTGCGCTGACGGGAATTTTAGTGGTGACTTTGGTCCGATCTGTCAGGGTAATGCCGATGCCCGGCTTCTTCGTCTGCGCCAGTCGGTAGAGTTTGCCGGAGGCAGTCAAAGTTTTACTACCGCGGGTATACGTCAAGGTCACGGTATCGCCCACTTTATGCTGACGAATATAGTTGATATAACCAGTACTGGCATTGAAGTGGCGGCCGTTCACCTTGGTGATCGTGTCCCCGACTTGGAGCTTGCCGGCGAAAGCTGACTTGCTTTCCACCGCCAATACATAAATACCTAAGTAATGGATCGTATACTGCTCATGGGCCGCTTTATAGGCCACCGCAATGGCATTATTGATGGCACTGGTCATGTAATACTGCTGAACTCGATCAAAGGTAGCATTATCCTCACCGCCCATCACATCATTGCGAGACACGATATCCTCGTAAGGCCGAGTTTTGCTCAGCAGCAGCTGCATGGCTGTCGCCTGGGCAATTCCCACAGTGGTCAAGGAAAAACTGCCCTTGGCCGTATCCCGCTTGCCGTCTACCTTCACATATTGGGCTAACGGTTCAGCTGACCCCGGCATTTCGATGAACCAGTTGTTCAGCGGGACAAAATTAGCCGCCAACAAGACCAGAATCAGGATAGGGAGAAGAATCTTCCACCAGAGACCGCGATGCTTCTTGGGTGTTTCGTTAGGGGTTTGCTTCATGCAGGATCACTTCCTAAACTAGCCATTTTTGCCGCCAACGCCGTTGCCACATTAGCCGGCACTAACCCGGAAACGTCGCCGCCAAAACGGGCGACTTCTTTGATCATCGAGGAAGACACAAAGGCTGTATCGGAATCGGCATACAGAAAGACTGTTTCAATTGACGCGTCTTGGGTCCGGTTGATCTGGGCGATGCCGGCCTCGTAAGTAAAATCGGATTCGTTCCGCAATCCCCGGAGCAAAAACTTGGCCCCAACGGCCTCGGCCACCTGTACAGTGAGCTGATTAGGGGCAGCCATCACCCGCACGTTCGCCAGCCCTTGGGTCGCACCAGCGACCAAAGCTTCCTTTTCAGCCGGCGTAAACAGCCCCTGCTTGCTGACGTTAGTCATCACCGCAATGACGACCTCATCAAACAACTTGCTGGCCCGCTGGACCGTTTGGAGATGACCGTTGGTAAAAGGATCAAAACTCCCGGGAAAAAGTGCAATGCGTTTCATTCAGCCGCATCTCCTTCATATTGAAAAATAGCCAACTCAGTAATGCCATAAGTTACTTGACGGCGCAATGAGAAACCAGGCACATCGGGATAGGCCACCTTGGTATCCGTTTCGGCCACAATCTGAGCGCCTGGGGTCAGCAAACCATCATGGGCCAGATCCGTAATCGTTTCTACAATCTTTTGCTGGGCATAGGGCGGATCCAGAAAGACCAAATCAAATTGAATCGTCCCCACCGCCCGCTGCAAATAGGCCGAAGCCGTAGCATGAACGATAGTAAAACGATCCGGCACTTTGGTGACCGCCACGTTATGGTGAATTACTTTGATTGCCGCGCCTTGGCGGTCAACCAAGACAGCCGCGTCCATCCCGCGAGAAACCGCCTCGATGCCCAAACCGCCGGTCCCAGCGAATAAATCGAGGACAGTACCGCCAGAAAAATACGGGCCCAAAATATTGAACAAGTTCTCTTTCACCTTGTCGGTCGTGGGCCGCGTCTTATTGCCCGGCACAGCTTGCAACCGCCGACCGCCGAACTCTCCTGAAATAACCCGCATCAGTCATCGTCTTCCTTCCGTTCACCAATCAGCTGGTGCGTATACTCGGTGGCAATTGTCCCGTGGGGGGATACACTCACATTCCGCACAAAGCGCTGTTTTTGCAGCTGCTGAATCGTTCTGGCCGCCGCCTCACTGCCCACGTATAGCACCGCATATTTCATCCGTTCCGACACATAATACACGAGCCCGAACCGGCGCAATTTACGCGCCTGTTTAGCCGAATACAGCCACACGGTGATCCCAGTCCGCGGTGCAGGAATGGCTTCATTTTGCTTGGGCACTGGTTCTCCCCCTTTCTTGCTGGCGTTCCCGTTCAACTTGTTCAACACAACTGACATTCATGGCCAGACCAATCGCCGCCGACAGCATCAGCATGGAGGAACCGCCGTAACTGATAAACGGGAGTGTTACCCCAGTAATGGGCAACAACCCGCTCATCCCGCCAACATTGAACAATGTCTGGACAAACAGCCAGGCGCCGATCCCGTAACATAACAGTGAGCGGTAAGCTGACTGGGCGCGAATCCCGACCAGTACGATCCGGCCAATCAGGAAGAACAGGATGCCCAGGACCACGATCGCCCCAATGATGCCCAGTTCCTCCGTGATGACCGACATAATAAAGTCCGTGTACGGTTCAGGCAGATAGCCCTTTTTCTGAATACTGTTGCCGATGCCGACCCCGAACCAGCCGCCATTGCTGATGGCGTAATACGAATTGACCAGTTGCCGGCCAACGGAGTTTTCCAATTTGAATGGATGGAAAAAAGCCAACAATCGTTTAATTTGGTAACTCTGTTTCAACCAAGGCAAATCAATTGAACGCATGATCTGCAAACCGCCGATGCTGAAACCGACAACCCCGCCCATGATGAGGGCGCCGTAAGACCATTTAATACCAGAAGCGGCAATCATCAACAGCGTGAGAAAGAGCAGAATGGCCATCCCGCCAGTATCGGGCTCCAACAGGACGAACATCGCCATTAACCCGGCCACGATCATGGGGGCAATAATTTGGCGGACGGCTTCATGGAACCGAGTCAGCTTTTCTTCCCGGCGCGATAAAATCCGGGCGAGATACAGGACCAGGACCAATTTAGCGATTTCCACCGGCTGGACATTGAAGAAACCGACGTCAAACCACGCCATAGCCCCATTAACCTTCAAATCGGGCCGGAAATAGCCCATCACCAGCAAACCGAACAACATGGCCATCGTGACGCCCACGGCCAGCCGGACGAATCGGCCGCTGGCAAACAGGCGCAGCGGTAAAATAAAACCCAAGGCCGCGGCAAACAGTCCGCCGATGACAAAAATAGTCTGACGATTCAAATATGCTGTTGGTGATTTGCCAGCCGCTGCCATGATATCCGAACTCGCTGAATACACCATGACGATCCCAATCCCCAGCAATACCAAGTATGGAATCAAGATGAAGTAGTCAATATGAGCAAGCCGTTTACGCATCCAGGCCACCCTTTCCGAAAAATTGAATAGGTCCATTATAACACGCCGTTCGCTTGGCCCTAGCGGTTAAACGGGACTTAACAAAAAGCAAGCCGCATTCCCCTCACAGGAAACACGGCTTGCTAAAAATTCAGAAAATTATTTATCGTCTTTTGCAGCGACTTTGGCTCGTTTAGCAGCCTTCATCCGAGCAGACGTGTTCAGGATCTTCTTGCGCAACCGAATGCTCTTCGGAGTTACTTCGCAGTATTCGTCTTCGTTCAAGAACTCAATAGATTCTTCCAAAGACAGAGACCGCGGTGTCCGAATGGCAGCGGCGTGGTCTTTCCCGGCCGCCCGGGTGTTGGTCAGATTCTTACCCTTGGTGACGTTCACGCCGATATCTTGCTCCCGGCTGGATTCACCAACGATCATTCCTTCGTAGACCTGAACCCCAGCGTCAACGAACAGCGTGCCCCGGTCTTCAACCCCTTGCAGGCTGTAAGTTGTCGCCGTGCCCTGGTTAATGGAAACCAGTGCCCCGGTCCGCCGACCAGGCGTCCAGTTCTTGATCACCGGCAGGTACTTTGCAAACGTATGGTTCATGATCCCGTAACCACCAGTCTGGGACATGAATTCTGTGCTGTAACCAATCAAGCCTCGCGCCGGTGCCATGAAGGTCAACCGGGTCTGGCCGTTATCGGTCGTTTCCATGTTCTGCATTTCGCCCTTGCGTTGGGACATGGAATCAATGACACTGCCGACATATTGGTTCGGCGTGTCGATCTGCACGGACTCAAAAGGCTCGCAGGTCACGCCATCAATATCTTTGTAGATAACTTCTGGACGAGACAGTTGCAGTTCGAAGCCTTCACGCCGCATTTCTTCCACCAGAATGGACAAATGCAGTTCACCACGGCCAGAAACGACCCAAGCACTGGGCATATCGGTGTCTTCAACCCGCAGGGAAACATCAGTATGCAACTGGCTCTTCAACCGGTCTTCCAGCTTGCGGGAAGTGACTTCGGTCCCCTCTTGCCCGGCAAACGGCGAATCATTAGCCAAGAAAGTCATCTGCAAGGTCGGTTCGTCGATCCGTAAAATCGGCAGTGCATCGGGATGATCTTGGGGCGTGACTGTTTCACCGACGAAAATATCTTCCATCCCGGAAACAGCAATCAAATCCCCAGCCTTAGCTGAGTCGACTTCGACCCGCTTCAACCCGAAGAAGCCGAAGATCTTGGTCACGCGGAAATTCTTCTTCGTGCCGTCCAGCTTCAATACGGAGACGTTGTCGCCCAGGTGGATCGCGCCGCGGAAAATCCGGCCGATCCCAATGCGGCCAACATAATCGTTGTAATCCAGCATCGCGACTTGGAACTGCAAGGGTTCGTCGCTGTTGTCCAACGGTGCCGGAATCGTCTTCACGATGGTATCAAACAGATAGTTCATCGTGTGTTCCTGCGTAGCCGGATCAGAATCCAAGCTGGAAGTCCCATTGACAGCAGATGTATAAACCACCGGGAACTCCAACTGATCCTCGTCAGCGCCTAATTCAATGAAGAGTTCCAATACTTCATCGACGACTTCTTCCGGACGAGCGCCCGGACGGTCGATTTTGTTGATGACCACGATCGGGGTCAAATGTTGTTCCAAAGCTTTCTTCAATACGAACCGAGTCTGGGGCATGGTGCCTTCATAGGCATCAACCACCAGCAAGACCCCGTCAACCATCTTCATGATCCGTTCAACTTCGCCGCCGAAGTCCGCATGTCCCGGGGTGTCCAGGATATTGATCTTGGTCTTGCCATACTGGACCGCCGTATTCTTGGAAAGGATCGTGATACCCCGTTCCCGTTCAATTGCGTTAGAATCTAGCGCCCGGTCCTCCAAGTGCATATGTTCGGGCAGTGTATCGGATTGCTTAAGCAATTCATTGACCAGCGTCGTTTTGCCGTGGTCAACGTGCGCAATGATCGCAATATTCCGGATGTCCTCACGAGTTTTCAAATTACATTTCTTCCTTTCTGAAACAATACAGCGTTGTAAGCGGTACAATGATGCTCATATGACAAGAGACTGGCCCCTTCGGTACCAGTCTCTGCCTACTGCCTAACTCAAATTGCCGTTATCTGGGCTGATCCAGCGCGATGGCCCGGATGTCAGCCACAGTCGGCGCTGTCGCTATTAATACATCGCCTGATGATAGCATATCAAGCGGGTGACCGTCAAGACGGCTCACCGACATCCCCAGCGTTTCAGCCATGACGCGGCCCGCGGCCACGTCCCAGGGGGCCAAATGGCTCAGGTAGGCCACTTGGCGGCCTTCCAGCAGCTGAATATATTCAATGCCGGCACTGCCCAGGATCCGCATCCCGGCACTGGTCTTGAATAACTGATGGCTATGATAGCGGTCGTAGGCCAGCATGCCGGAATTGATTCCGAATAGCCCGTCTTCCAAGGAAAGCGGCGAAACGGCTTTAATGGGTGTCTCATTTTTGAAAACACCCAGTTGCGGTCCGCCCCAGTACAGTTCCTGCCGCATGACGTTCAGGATGACCCCCACATGGGGCGCACCGTCAATATACGCGCCAATCATAATGGCAAAATTATATTTCTGCTTGACAAAATTCATGGTGCCGTCAATGGGATCAACAAAGAATACTAGGCCCTTGAGATCCGTGACGTGATCGCCGCTGCCTTCTTCGCCCATGATCTGAGCCTGGGGATATTCAGTGCGAATGGCCGCAATTAAATCCCGTTCAGTCTGTTTGTCGAGATTCGTCACCAGATCCTTGCGGCTGCTCTTCGTTTGGACGTGCAACGGGTCGTGGATGTGATGGCGGATATGGGCCCCGGCCTGGGAGACCCAATCCCGCATCCGCAGGGCGAGCAGCGCCGTTTCTGCCTTATCCACGCTGCTCACCGCCTGTCAACTGGACGGTCGGCCCCGCCGCCTGCTTCGCTGCTTGGACGGCCCGGTACAGGGAATAGCCGGACGCCTCCGTGAAGGCGGCGTCCAACTGCTTTTCTGTCATTTTATCCGGGACCACGGTCTTAAAGGCCGCGTAGGCATCCAGCAAATCAGCGGTGGGGGTGCCGCCCTCATAGGCTTCTTCCACCGCGTTGTAAAAGGCCATCACGGTAGTGACCTCCGCCGTGGACCATTCCGAGCGCAAGGGATATGAATATTCGTGCGTCGCTTTCGTCACAATTAATGAACTCCTTCGTGGTGCGTTTCGTTAGTTCCATTGTAGCGAATGGCACTGGCCCTGCCAACAGCGGTCGGGACATTTCTCACAACCACTCCCCGGTTCGCCGAACGTAGAGGGCCTTGCTGATCTCAACGGTCAGAATATACCCAGCGATAATCAGGAGCACTATTGGCCAGACATGCCAGGGCAAGCGGCCAAAATCAAAAGCCGTCCGCAACGGCGTCAGGACAAGCAGCCCGCCTACGGCTAAAGCCAGTGCCGTCGACAGCAGGACAACAGCGCTGGCCGGCGTCCTTAGACTGGGGATATGCCGCGTCCGGAAAATATGCACGATCAGAGTTTGCGTGAACAACCCTTCCACAAACCAGCCGGCCTGGAAAACGTGCTGCCACGGAATACTGGCCGCGTGGGCGCCGATGCCGAGACCGAACCACAGGAAGAGGAAGGTCAGGACGTCAAAGATCGATGATAATGGGCCGAACAGCACGGTATAGCGGAACAGCCCCTCCGCCCGCCATGGTGTCGGCTGGGCCAAGGTCTCATCATCCACGTTGTCCCAGGGAATCGCCATCTGGGCCGTATCGTAGATCAGATTTTGGACCAGCAGCTGGATCGACAGCATCGGCAGAAACGGCAGGAAAATGCTGGCAATGAGTACCGATAAGGCATTCCCGAAGTTCGAGGAGATCGTCATCTTGATATATTTCATGGCATTGGCGTAAACTCGCCGGCCTTCCAAGATGCCGTCTTCTAAAACCAGGAGCGACTTCTCCAACAGGATAATGCCGCTCACGTCTTTGGTGATGTCGGCCGCATTATCCACAGAGATGCCCACGTCAGCTTGGCGCAGCGCCGGAGCGTCGTTGATTCCGTCGCCCATGAACCCCACTGTGTGCCCGTGCCCTTTCATCACATTGATGATCCGAGCCTTTTGCAACGGATTCAGTTTGACAAATAAATCGTGGGTGTTGACGGCCTTGGTCAAAGTTTGATCATCCATGTCATCCACATCGTTGCCGGCGAGCACCGCTGTATTGGCGATTCCCACTTGCTGGGCAACGTGCTGGGTAATAATGGCATTATCCCCGGTCAAAACCTTCACGTGGACGCCGTGGTCATTCAGCAGACTGATGGCCTCCTTCGCATCCGGCTTGGCCGGATCCAAGAAGCCGAGAAAACCGGCTAAGATCATGTTATGTTCATCCGCAACAGCATACACACTTTGCTCATGGACATCCATCCGGTAGGCCACGGCCAGTACCCGCATGCCGGCTTGGTTCAATGCGTCATTGGTCTGGACCAGCCGGTCGTGCAAGGCGCCGGTCATCGGAGTGACCTGACCGTTGATCAAGACATAGTCAGACACGTGGATCATTTCCTCGAACGCCCCTTTGGTGATCATCCATTGATGGTCGCCGCTGTCGACGACAACCGTGAGGCGCCGCCGATCAAAGTCAAACGGAATTTCATCCACTTTCGTCAGCTTATCGGGAATGTCGCTTAATTCTTCTTTATGTTTCGCGACGTAATCAATGACGGCCTGATCCATTAGATTGCGCCAGCCGGTTTGATAATTCGAGTTCATATAGGCGAGCCGCAGTACGGAGTCGTCCTTTTCACCCAAGGCGTCAACATGCCGCATGACGACGACTCGGTCTTCCGTAATGGTCCCCGTTTTATCGGTAAATAACGTGTCGATCGCGCCAAGATTTTGAATGGCGTGCAGATGCTTGACGATGACTTTCTTTTTGGCCATCGCCAAAGCACCCTTCGCCAGATTGCTGTTCACGATCATTGGCAGCATCTCCGGGGTCAGCCCCACCGCCACGGCAATCGCAAAGAAGAAAGCCTGGGACCAATCGTGCTTGGTCAAGCCATTGATCAGAAAGACGATCGGTACCAGAATCAGCATCATACCGATCAAGAAACGGCTGATCTGGCGCATCCCCGTATCAAAATTGCTGGGACCCTGCACTTCGGTGGCACTCTGGGCAATATCGCCGAAGAACGTATCCGCCCCAGTCTTCAAAATGACCGCTAGACCGGACCCGGACAGGACATCAGTGCCCATGTACACCAGATTCGGATAGTCAAAAGCCGTCGCTTCGTCAGACAGTTCGGATAAATCGAAGTCCGCGCGCTTTTCCACCGGCATCGCTTCGCCGGTGAGTGAGGACTGATTGACAAACAAGTCCTTGGTCGTTAACAAATAAGCATCCGCCGGAATCATGTCGCCAGTGCTCAGGGTCACGATGTCCCCCGGCACTACTGCGTCCATGGGCAGTTCCCGGGTGATCCCGCCGCGAGTCACGGCGGTGGTATTCTGGATCAGCTTCGTCAGCGCCGCGCTGGCCTTCTGGGACCGGTATTCTTGGGTAAACCGGATCAGCACGGATAACAGGATCATGATGGCCATGACGATCGCCCCGTCCCGATCATTGGTCAGCGCCGAAACGATCATCAAAAACAATAAGACATAGACAAATGGATCATTGAACGCGGCGAGCAATACCCGATACGCCGGCAGCGCTCCTTGGGACCGCACGGTGTTTTCGCCGTATTGTAATTGCCGTTGGCCCACTTCGGCCTCGTCCAGCCCACTGAGCCGAGTCTGGAGTTGGGCCAGAATTTGGTCTTGGGTGTAGCCGCTCAATTGCTTTAATTCAGTCTGCTTCTCAGCAGCCAGTTGGGTGTGATTCTTTTTAATGAACACTGTCAAACTCCTCTCTACAGCGCAGGGGGAGTTGCGGCACCATTCTTACAGACAGAATGGTGACCAAATGAAACTTACCCTGCGCGGTCTATCATCCGGATCAGCAGGGCCAGGTAAGGGTTCGTGTTTCATTCCAATCACCATCCTTTCATCGATGATCGCCGCCCAGTGGTGGGCTTATTCTGTACAAAAAAATGGTGTGCTCACGCGAGCACACCAAAAATGGAATGTCCCGACGTTGAGCTTTAGCACTGTACGACGTAGAACATCGTTCAGCTGCATTAGGAAAAGCCTTCTTCAGCAATTCCGGTTGACTCGTTGGCATCTCTCGATGTTTCTGAGCAGCAGCATATATTCGTACAGGAGCCTCACCTAACAGGGTACGGCGATTCAATTCGTTATTAGCTTAAGTATACGAGAGTACACCAAGTGTGTCAAACCGGGCGTTTCCTATTGAACGATCACGGCATCCGAAGCGATGTTAAACGGATGCTTCTTGTCAATATGATCGTAAAACAGGTGTCCGCGGAGATGGTCGATCTCATGCTGGCAGACAATAGCGGGGTAATCCTTCAACCGCAACGTCTTCTTCGCCCCAGTCAAATCTTGATAGCGAATCGTTACTCGGTCATGGCGGGGCACATACCCCGGGACATCTTCATCCACCGACAAGCACCCTTCACCTTCGGCTAACGCTGCCGGCCGTACGGACTCGCGAGTAATCACGGGATTCGACAGGACCTCTTTGAGAATGATCTTGCCGTCGTTATCCGGTACCAGCACCGCGGCCATTTGAATCGAGCGGCCGACTTGCGGGGCAGCCAGGCCCACGCCGGCCCGGAGCTGATGTTTTTTAGCAATATCCGGATCCTGACTGTTGACCAGGTATTCCATCATATCATCAGCCAATTTCTTATCCTCTGCACTCAGCGGAAAGGAGACGGGTTTGGCGACGGCCCGCAAAACGGGATCGCCGTCCCGCACGATGTCTTTCATTAAAATCACAATATACCCTGCTTTCCAATTATTTTTCATTCTCAATAGTACCACAAAATAAACGAAAAGCCGCCCCCGGTAAAGGATACGGCCTTTTCTTAAGTGCTAATCGCTTTCGTCCGCCAGTTGATCAGCGTCCGCAAACTGGGAATTGTACAACCGGGCATAGAACCCATTGGCCGCCAGCAGCGCGTCATGGTTCCCCTGCTCAATAATTTGCCCATGGCGCATCACCAGGATCAAATCTGCATCTCGAATCGTTGATAACCGATGGGCGATGACGAAACTCGTGCGGTGGGCCATGACCCGATCCATCGCCCGCTGGAGCAGCAGCTCTAATCGGGTATCCACGGAACTGGTGGCCTCGTCCAAAATCATCATCGGCGGATTCTTGATCACCGCCCGGGCAATAGTCAGGAGCTGCTTTTGCCCTTGGGAAATGTTGTCCGCGTCTTCGTTGATCTGCATCTGGTACCCGTTGGGCAGCGTCCGCACGAAGTGATCGACGTTGGCCGTCTTAGCGGCCTGCACCACTTCGTATTCATCGGCATCCAACCGGCCGAAACGGATATTATCGGCAATCGAGCCGCGATACAGCCAGGCATCCTGAAGAACCATCCCAAACTGTTCGCGCAGCGCGCTGCGGGCAATATCCTGGATGTTCACACCATCCACCAGAATCTCGCCGGAATCAATATCATAGAAACGCAGCAAAAGATTGATCATCGTCGTTTTACCGGCCCCCGTTGGCCCAACAATGGCCACAGTTTGGCCTGGTTCGGCCACGAAGTTCAAGTCTTCAATCAACGGCTGATTTTCCCGATAGCGGAAAGATACGTGTTTAAATTCCACTCGGCCGCGGACCGCCCCCGTCGTGGGCAGTTTCGCTGTGACCGTGTCTTTTTCTTCCGGCTCGTTCAAAATGTTGAACACCCGCTTGGTGGCAGCCGCGGCGGATTGGAATACCGCCGACAGCTGAGTCAGCGTGGACAAAGGCTGGTTGACCTGCCAAATATACTGCACGAAAGCCTGCAGGTTCCCCAAGGGGATCCGGCCGGCTAACACGTTCAGCCCGCCCAAGGTGGCCGCCGCCGCATAACTCAAGCTGGCGGTGAACCCGACTAGGGGACTCATCATGCCGGAAATAAAGGCGGCATTAAAGCCCTTGGCAGCGAGCTTATGGTTGGCACCAGCAAATTTCTTCTCTGCGTCCCGTTCCTGACCATAAAGTTTGATCACCGTAAAGCCTGTGAACGATTCCTGGACCGTGCCGTTCAATTCACCCAGGGCATTTTGCTGAGCCTGGAAATAAGGCTGGCTGCGGCGAACGACAAACCGAGAAATCAAGAATGACGCTGGCAGCATCCACAACATGATCGTGGCCATCAGCCAGTTGATGGAGTACATCATCACGACCGCCAGCGAGATACCAATCACTGAGGTCACCACTTGCACCACCCCTTGCTGCAAGGCGTTCGTAATGGCGTCCACGTCATTGGTCACCCGGGACAGCAAGTTGCCCTGGGTATGGCTGTCAAAGAACTGGACCGGCAGCCGATTCAACTTGTCGCTCAGATCCCGGCGCAAGTCGCGCATCGCCCGCTGGACAGCAATCGTCATCCAATAGGTAGAAAGAAACAAAGTCACTTGATACACCAGGGCATTGGCCAGCATGGCCACCACCACTTTGGCCACATAGGGCAAGTCAATCGCTGCATGGGCGGCCACATTGACCCCAATCCGGGTCACTGCTAAGCCCATGATCACCGGCCAAATGGCATTGCTCACTACCGAGATCAAAGTGGCGGCTAACGCCCCAAAGAAGGACCAGCGATAGGGGCGGATATAACGGAACAAACGACGTAAAGTAAACAATCCGCGGCTCATGCTAATTCCTCCTCACTGAGTTGCGACCGGGCAATTTCCTGATAGATCGGATTGGTGGCCATGAGCTGTTCATGGGTGCCCATGCCGACCAGTTCCCCATTATCCAGCACGACGATTTGATCCGCATGGCGAATCGTGCCGACTCGCTGGGCCACAATAAAGACGATTGCTTGCTGAGTCACTTGGGCTAAGTTTGCCCGCAGCTCAGCATCGGTTTGGTAATCCAAAGCTGAAAAGCTGTCATCAAAAATATAAATATCCGGCCGCCGGACGATGGCTCGGGCGATGGCTAAGCGCTGCTTTTGTCCGCCAGACAGATTGGTCCCGCCTTCGGTCAAAATCGATTGCAAGCCGTCAGGCTGTTCCCGCACGAAATCCGCCGCTTGGGCGATGCGCAGGGCCTCCCAAAGATCGTCATCCGTTGCTTCCTGGGCACCATAACGGAGATTATCCGCAATGGTCCCGGTAAACAGCACCGCTTTTTGGGGCACAAACCCAATCTTTGACCGTAATGCTTTGACCGCGTAATCCCGCACATCCGTCCCGGTCACCAAAATCCGCCCGGCACTCACATCAAATAATCGCGGAATCAACTGAATCAAAGTGGACTTGCCGCTGCCGGTACTGCCAATGAAGGCCACTGTCTGCCCCGGCTGGGCGCTAAACGAGATATCGTGCAGCACAGCTGCTTCGCTATTGCCGGGATAGGCAAAGTCCACGTGATCAAAGACCACGCCAGCGGCACCGCGACCGCGCGACGCCTGGCCATCCTTGCCTTCAATTTCATTTTTAGCGTTCAACAATTCCTCAATTCGGCCAGCTGAAACCGCCGCCCGGGGATACATCATGAAAACGCTGGCAAAAAGAATAAAGGAAAAAAGCACATGGAAAATATATTCAATGAACGCGATCAATGAGCCGACAGCCAGCTGGCCTTGACCAATCGCCACGGCGCCCTGCCAGATGATGACCCCGGTGATCACATTCAGTACCATCGAGAAACCAGGCTGCGCAAAAGCCATCAGGGTAAATAGTTTGATGGAGCTGTTGGCGTAAGCGTCGTTCACTTCACCAAAGCGGGCTTGTTCAAATTTTTCCCGCACAAAAGCCCGAATCACCCGGATACCCGATAATTGTTCCCGCATCCGGCCGTTGATGCTGTCTAAATTGCCCTGCTGTTTCTCCGAAAGCGGCTTAGACAGGACCGCAATCAGCCATACGCCGAGCAGCAGCAGCGGAATGCCGGCAAACACCATCCAGGCCAAGCGCGGACTGGTGCGCACAATTAAAAAGGCACTGGCAATGATCATTAAAGGGGTCATGAAACCGGTGCGCAGAATCATCTGCAAGAAATTCATGATCTGGAAGGCATCATTCGTCGTTCGGGTAATCAATGACGCCGTCCCCACGGCATTGTGCTCTTCATGGGAAAAACGAATCGTGCGGGCAAAAATATCGTCCCGCATATCTCGAACAACATTGGTGGTGATCCGGCTGGCGAAATAAGCCAGGCCAATCAGCCCGATCAAGCCGATCAAAGCCACCCCGACCATGACCATCCCGTAAAACCAGATTCGATCCGGGCGCCGGGTATTGATTCCCTCATCGATCATCCGCGCCAGCATCGTCGGCAAACCGAGTTCCAAAATAATAAAACCAAATACACAGATAAAGTTCCCCAAAAGCAATCGCTTATATCGAAGAACGTAACGTAACATCAGGCGCAAAAAAACACGCTCCTTTTCTCTAGTCTTTCTTCTCCTGAGCCGCCGCATCTTCCCGCGCGGCCCGCGTAATATCTTGCACGTATTCAATCGTGGCTTGGTTGATCTGGAAAGCCACGGAAAAATGCCGTTCATCCTGCCGCTGCCACACATCCACAATGGCAAAGGGCGGTACATCCATGACCGCGCCCACGATACCCTCCTGTTGGGCCGCTGCGTTGACGGCGTGCTGCAATTCGGTGCGCGCCGTGGCCGCGACAGTCAAAGCCGGACCGGTGTATGCAAATTCATAGACCATGATCGCTTTGTGACCCCAATCCCGGGTATGGGCAATCGGGGTCAAAGGCAGATGCTTCTCCTGCCACTGACTCGTTGTCCCTTGTAGTTGACGCAGCGCCCGATTAACGACCCGGGCGGTGACCCGGCTGGTGTACGCTCGCATATTTTTCATCGTGCGGCGCCGGCGCCATATCCGAAAACCATAAAAGGCGGCCACGGCCGCCACCCCAATGACGATCAGGGCGAAAATAATCCACTGCATGGGCCCACTCTCTCCAGATTGTATCCAAACGATACTTACTATGGTAACCACTTTAGCAAAACTTGAAGGAAAACACCACAGACACCGGGGAAACGTCATGGCAGTGTAATGTAGACGACTGGACCCTCACTGCCGTGCCAAGTGCTCCGCTGGACATGCCTAAACGGGCGCCAGCCGACAGAGGCAAGGGCAGAAGGACAGCTGGCTTGCGCCCTCTAACTTGGCGCCCCCCTTGTTTTATGCTACAATTTTCTTTAATCGTTGATGTCTTGCATCAACCTCACGTGCGGAATTTAATGAATTCAGAAGGAGATTTATTTTTATGATCTACAAAGTATTGTACCAACCGAACTTGACCCAAACTCCCCGGCGGGAGTCGACTCAGACCCTTTATTTAGAAGCAGACAACCTGGTTGCTGCCCGTCAGCTGGTGGAGAAAAACACCCCCTATAATGTTGAAATGATCCAAGAGCTGACCGGTAATCATTTGGCGTACGAGCAAAAGAGCCCGGACTTCAAATTGACGGAGTTTTAATGTATGGCCATTCATATCAAGAATAACGAAGTTGCCGTTTTTGCCATTGGGGGATTAGGCGAAATCGGTAAAAACATGTATGGCGTGCAATTTCAGGATGAAATTGTGGTCATCGATGCCGGGATCAAGTTCCCCGAAGATGATCTGCTAGGCATTGATTACGTCATTTCTGACTATCAGTATTTGGTCAAAAACCGGTCGAAGATCAAGGCTCTGGTCATTACCCACGGGCACGAAGACCATATCGGCGGGATTCCGTTCCTGTTGCAGCAATTACCGGAGATTCCTATTTATGCCGGTCCGCTGGCGCTGGCGCTGATTAAGAGCAAGCTGGAAGAACGCAACTTGTTGCGGAGCACGGAGCTGCATGAATTGAATGAAGACTCGGAGCTGAAATTCCGCAAGCTCAGTGTCACGTTCTTCCGCACCACCCACTCGATTCCCGATACCCTCGGAATCGCAGTGCACACGCCCCAGGGCATTATTGTCCAAACCGGCGACTATAAGTTTGATTTGACCCCAGTGGGCGATCAGCCGGCACCAAACTTGCAGCGGATGGCGAAACTCGGTTCCGATGGCGTCTTACTATTAATGTCGGACTCCACCAATGCCGAAATTCCCACCTTCACCAAGTCGGAACGGTTTGTCGGCAAGTCGCTGCGCCATATTTTTGAAAAAATCGAAGGCCGGATCATTTTCGCCACTTTCGCCTCAAATATTTCCCGAATCGCTCAGGCCAGTGAAACGGCCATGGCGAATGGCCGAAAAATTGCGGTCTTTGGGCGGAGCATGGAAGCCGCGATCGTTAACGGCCGCGAGTTAGGATATTTGCACATCCCTGATGAAGAAATGGTGGATGTTAACACATTGAATCACCTGCCAGCCAACAAAGTCATGATTCTGTGTACCGGCTCCCAGGGTGAACCGATGGCCGCCCTCTCCCGAATCGCCGCCGGTACCCACCGGCAGATTCACATCCAACCAGGGGACACGGTGGTCTTCTCATCCAACCCGATTCCTGGGAATACGACATCCGTGAACCACACGATCAACCTGTTGGAAGAAGCTGGCGCGCATGTGATCCACGGTAAGGTCAACAACATCCATACCTCTGGTCACGGCGGTCAGGAAGAGCAAAAACTGATGCTGCGGCTGATGAAGCCGGAGTACTTCATGCCGATCCATGGGGAATACCGGATGCTGCGGATCCATACCGATCTGGCTGAATTGTGCGGTGTACCAAAGGATCATTCATTCATTATGGAAAATGGTGACGTGCTCGCTCTGACCAAGGACTCTGCTCGCATTGCCGGCCATTTCGCCGCTGATGACGTCTACGTTGACGGCAGCGGTGTTGGTGACGTCGGCAGTGTTGTCCTGAAAGATCGCCGGGTATTGTCCGAAGAAGGTTTGGTCGTGGTCGTTGCCACGATCGACTATCAGCACGGCGATATTTTGGCCGGCCCGGATATTCTTTCTCGCGGCTTTGTGTACATGCGGGAATCCGGCGAATTGATCAGTCAAGCGCAGCGCCGGGTCTTCCGGGCGATCCGCGGTACTTTCAAGGGTGATACCCCGCCCAGTGAAGGGGCCATCCGGGATGCAATCACCGATACGTTGCAGGATTTCTTATTTACGAAGACTGAACGCCATCCGATGATTTTACCCATGCTGGTCAATGCCAAGTAAAGCGGACTCGTTCGTTGCCAATCAGCCTCGTGCTGATTGGCTTTTGTTTGTCATTTTGCCCCCGCTGGGGGGTCCAGGGAGAGGTTGACCAAGATTGGCGGATGCGCAACAGCCAACAGCACCAGTGCATTACGCAGTACTGGTGAACACCCATGCCGGCAACGGCAACGCCGGGAAAGTGTGGCCTACGATTTTGAAAATGCTCGAAGCCGCCGGGGTCTCTTTCCACGTTTATGAATCGCAGTACCCCGGCCATACGACCATCTGGGCCCGTTCTTTAACCCGCACCGAACAACCCACCGCTGACCGGCAAATGGTGCTCTTAGTTCTGGGCGGTGACGGTACACTGCATCAAACAGTCAATGGGGTCCAATCCGCGGTCCGGGATAACCCGCACTTGACGCCGCTGCCCATTGCTTACGTCCCATCCGGCTCGGGCAATGATTTTGCCCGAGCCGTGGGCCTGCCCCAAGATCCGGAAAAGGCCCTGCGCGAAGTTCTGGCCGTCACCCGGGCCCGGCCGTTGGACATCGGTCATTACGTAGATCACCGCCAACAGCGCCAGGAGTACTTCACCAACAACGTGGGCATTGGTTTTGACGGTCGGGTCGTATCGACGACCAACGATTCCCGGGTCAAACGGGCGCTGAACCTGATCCATCTGGGCGGTTTGGCCTACCCGGTACATTTCTTCGGCGCTCTCTTCAAACAACGCCCCTTCGCCGTCCGAATTACTACCGACACTGGTACTCAACGCTTCACCAAGGCCTGTCTGGTCACGACCACCAATCATCCCTTCTTCGGCGGCGGCGTGACCGTTGCCCCCACCGCCTCCATGCGGGACGGCAAGCTGGACTTGGTGGTCCTGGAACGTACAAGCGCCCTCCAATTTCTTGGCCTGTTTGCCTTGATGGTCTTGTTCCATAACCACCTCAACCGCAAACGCGCCCACCACTTCGTCACCAAACGATTAGACCTCACCTTCGGCGAACCCGAATACGGCCAAGAAGACGGCGAAATTATGGGCCAGCAAATCTACGACTTTTCCTTCGACGTCTGCCAGCAACCCTTCTGGCTCCCGTTGGACAACTATGATCAACTATGAAAAAATCGTCTCCAGAGAAAATTCTGGGGACGATTTTTTAGATTGAGAAATAGTTTGAAGTATAACGGTGGTAGTGCCAATGCTCCGCAAGCAGAGATGTTGTTTTGTCCCGACGCTACATCAGAAGTAGTCCGAAAAATAAGGCGTCTGCTGCGGAATAACCTGCTCCAACTGCTTAATAGCCGCCTTTGACGCCGTCAACCGTTCAATCTGCGCTAAGTAAGAAGGCCGTTTGTAACTCATCAGCATCGTGGTCAGCGTCTGCACATCGCAGGTCACGCTTTCCCCCACCGGCCGCCGAGTCACGTGCACCCGACCATCCTTTTCCCAATAAATACCAAAGACCCCGTTGTTCCAATCCGCCAACGGATCACTGATATTAAAATGGAGCGGCGTCGTCCCCGGCTCAAAAGGAAACTGCTTCAAGAATTGCTCAACGTCCACAATGCGCCCCATGAAGTAAGGCTTGATCGTCTCCTTGATATCACCATCATCCAGTAAGAACGCCAGCGGCTCATCCTTATAGATATTGCCCCGTACATGGGTGATCATCGAAAAATGGGCGCCAATGAAATTCCATAACCCCATCCGTGCTTCCTGATTCAGGTAAATCATTTCTTTCACGTGGAAAACTTCATCGGCAATCCAATACATCACATAGCCGGTAGGCCGCTCCTGAGCATCATAATAAATACCCACGAAGCGTTCTTCTTCGTTCTCCCAACGCCAGTATTCGTCCCAATTCAGCTGATTACGGATCATTGCCCCGTGCGTCTGATGGGCAAAACGGTCATAGGTCTTGAACACATCGGGATCATCAATGTCGCCCCGTTCCACGTGTCCGGGCACCACTTCTTGTTTGGGCAATTGGGTGTCGCGGACGTCAAAAGTCAGATGATCAGAGATGATCTCCCAGCCCTTTTCGCGATAAAACGGAATGGAATACGGGTAAAGAAAAGAGATCCACTGCTCGTGCGCCCGCATATGGTTCAGTCCCACTTTGATCAGATCGTGCATCAACCCGTGTCCGGAATATTCCGGGTAGGTACCCACTCCGGTCAACCCGGCCATGGCGTATAATACCCCGTGAATATTCACGGTACAGGGGTAAATGGCCATGGAACTTACCAACTCTTTGTCCTTAAACCAGCCGATCACATCAGATTCCTTGATTACGGGCAATTTAGCCCGGACGATTTCCCCCGATTCATAACCGCTGTCCACCAGCTCCTGGTCGGTGACTTGAAACACATACCGTAAAAGATCATTATACTGATCCACTTCGTGTACTGTGACGGGGCGTATCTCCAGTTGATTGCGTATCTCGTCCATGAGTTATCCTTCCTTATCTTCTGTTGCGTTAAGAAAATCCTGGGGCGTAATGCCCGTCATGCCAATCATCGGATCGATACTATGCTGCAGGATCATCTGATACGTCAAAGGCGGCTCTGGCAATTCGGCCGCAACTGCTTCATTAACGTCCGGCGCTGACTGAGCAGCCCGCTGAGCAGGTACCGTCTTGAACTGCGTTTGCAGCCGCTGGGGCAGCGTGGTCGCTCGGCGCGCCCCTGGCCGGTGAATTGCTTGGGTCACCGCTGATTCCTCCCCGACCATGATCAGCAGCTTTTCAGCCCGGGTGATGGCGGTATACAGCAGATTGCGTTCCAGCATCCGACCATATTCATGGACCACCGGCAAAATGACCAGCGGGAACTCGCTCCCCTGGGCCTTATGGATGGTCGTGCAATAAGCTCGCGTGATACTGTTAAAGTCCCCCCGCCCATACGTGACCTCCGTTTCATCGAAGGCCACGGTCAGCCGGTCCCGGTGATCGGTATCCTGCTTGGCCGGCGTCAGCGCGGTGACCCGGCCGATTTCGCCGTTAAAGACGTTATGCTCCGGATCGTTCACCAATTGCAGTACCTTATCGCCAATACGGTAATGGGTAGTACCCACTACGATCTCCTTGGGATTATCCGGGGCAGCCGGATTCAAAACTTCTTGGAGCACATCATTCAAATGAGTGACCCCAGCCGGACCGCGGTACATGGGCGCCAAGACCTGGATGTCCAGCGGACTGAACCCCTTATCCCGGGCGCGGGCCACAACTTGGCCGACCACTGCCGGCACTTGGTCGGCAGAAACAGCAAAAAAACTGCGGTCAGCCTGATTATTGAACAGGTCCGGCGGGATAATACCGTCATTGATGGCATGAGCCATTTGGACGATCGATGATCCGGCCGCTTGACGGTGGATCTTAGTCAAGTAGGACGCCGGCAAACTCCCGCTGGCGAGCAGATCCGCAAAGACCTGGCCAGGGCCCACGGAGGGCAGCTGATCCTTATCCCCCACCAGTACCAATTGCGTGCCGGGGGTGATGGCTCGAATCAGTTGACGAAACAAGAACATATCAACCATCGACATTTCGTCAATGATCACGAGTTGGGCACTGATTGGGCCAGGTTCCTTGAATAATTCGCCGGGATCACGCCCGGTCAAGCCCAGCAACCGGTGAATGGTGCCCGCCGGCAATCCGGTCAGCTCGCTCATCCGCTTCGCCGCACGCCCAGTGGGGGCAGCGAGTTGAATGGGAAACGGAGTGTCCGTGTAATCCCCCGGGTCCAGGGAAACGTCATGCAGATCCGCATAGGCATCGATCAACCCCCGGATGACCGTTGTTTTACCCGTGCCCGGACCGCCAGTCAAGAGAAAGACCGGTCGGGTCAGCGCAGTGGTTAGGGCTTCAACTTGACTCTCATCGTATGTCACCTGTAATTTCTTAGCCACTGTCGTGACTGCCGCATGGACCTTTTTCTGCGACCAGTCCGCGTCAATGTCGGCCTCATGGAGCTTTTTCAAGCCGCTGGCAATTTGCCATTCGGCTTCATAATATGTCGCTAAATACAGGCGGCCGTCTTCACTGATGACTGTTCTTTCCCGCACCATATCCTTCAACACGTCGCTCAGCACTGCCATGGGGGGCGTTGGATGCAAGACCCCTTGGGCCAGCACATTCACTGCGGTGTGCAGCAGTACCGGGGCCTGGGTGTAAATCGCCCCTTCGTCATTGTTGAGGCGATTGAACGCTGCCGAAATGGCGCTGCGCAGTCGTCGCGGATCGGTCGCCAGCACCTGCAGTGATTGGGCAATTTCGTCCGCTCGGCGGAAACCAACGCCAGTGACATCGGTCACCAAACGGTAAGGATCTTCCTCCAACTTGGTGAGGGTTTCCTCTTGATAGCGCTGGTAGATCATACTGGCCAAGTTGCTGGGGATCCCCCAAGTATTCAGTTGAAGCATCACCCGCTCCATCCCGTAGGTTTGCTTCAGCGTCGCGACGAATCCGTCCTGCACTTTCTGGGTGAGCCCTACCCCGGCCAAACTGCGGGGATCTTTGATGATCTTCGTAATGGCATCCAAACCCAAGCGGTCCACGATCCGCTCCGCGGTTTTGGGACCGATCCCTTTAAACTGCTTATCTGAAAGATAGGCAATCAAGCCGCTCTTAGACGTTGGGGTTTCCTGTTCGTAGCGGTCTGCCGCGAACTGCCGGCCATATTTGGGATGATTCACTAAATGACCGATGCAAGTCAATGTATCGTCTTCTTTGACCGTACCGAACGTTCCGGTGACCACGATCTCGCTTTCTGTCCAAGGCACCGAGATATGATCCACGTGCAGCAGCATGATCTTGAAGAAATTCGTGGGGTTTTGGAAGAAAATACTCATCACCTGCCCGGTGACTTCAGCTTCTTCCCCTTTATTGCGGGTCGCTGCCATGATCGGCCGCCCCCTTCTGACGCTGCATCAACCGGCCAATATCACTGAATAGGGTCAGCTGATGCTGGAAACGGGCCGGATCGATCTTTTCCGCCTGGGCCAACACTGCCTGGGCTTCATCCACCTGGCCCTGCCCCAGCAAGGCGACGCCCAAATCAAAATGCGGCTTGAATCCCTTGGGCGCCAGACTGGCGGCCTGTTGCAATGCAGGCACCGCCAAGGTCCAATTCTCCAGCGCACTGAGAATATCCCCATAGAGCAGCTGATATTGCGCATCGGCCCCATTGTGATCCACTGCCGTCAAAGCAAAGGCCAGTGCTCGGGGATATTGCTGCTGTTTGTAATAAATTTGGCCAGTCGTATAAGCCTTGTCGGCCGCCAAGACCGGATCGGTGACCTGGGCGAGCAATTTCTGAGCAATCGAATACTGACCCTGAGCCGTCGCCACCACGGCTAAATTGTATTGCAGCAAATCATCATCTGGGAACAGCCCCAGAGCCTTGGTCAGCAGCGTGCTAGCCTGATCCAGATCGTTTTGGGTCACTAACAGGTGGGCCAGCTCGATCATTGCCTTTTTATCCCGCGGATCACGGTCAATTTGGGCCACCAGCGTATGCACCCGCGCTGCAATGCGGTCCTTGGCAGTGGGTGCCGGTACAGAATCCTCGGCCACAAAATCGCGCTCCTTTCGCAACACCTAAATCGTATCGGTCTTCGTTAACTTCTTATGCAGATAATCAGTTTCGTTCCATTTCACTAACTGGAACGTTTTTCCCTGATCCTTGGTCGAGATGATCGTGGTCGATGTATTCGTCAAACCACCCTGCTTGCGAATATCCGCCAACGGCGTACCGAGCAAAGATTGAATTAAAGCAGTCAGCGCCGCGCCGTGGCTGACAAACAGCACCCGGGCTTGACCAGTACGGTCCCGCTTGACCGCTTTGGCGACAACGCCGCGCATCCGATCGATCACCTCTGGGAATGTCTCCCCCTGAATGGGGCGCGGGTCGTACTTGGCCGGGGCCGTGCGAAAGGCGGCGATTTGACTAGGATACAGCCGCTGCACATCTGGGAAGCGCATGCCTTCCATCTTACCCAGATTAAACTCCCGCAAACCGTCGTCGACGTAAATCGGGAAGGTCTGGGCCAGCTGTTCTTGCAGAAAAATAGCGGTCATCTTCGCCCGGGGCAGCGGGCTGGTATACAGCGCTTGATAACGATGCGCCGCTAAAAATTTGGCTAATTGTTCAATATCGGCGTAACTCTCCGGCAACAGCGGCGAATCCCCATGACCGCCCTGGTAGCGCCCTTCCAAGTTCCACTTAGTTTTTCCGTGACGAATAAAATATAGTTCTGTCATTGACCAACAATACTCCTTCTCGTGAGTTGCTTTGCTTCCCATTATAACAGACATCCTGCCCAGGAAAACGAACAATCCCGCCGGCGGCAAGGATTCTGCCGGCGGCGGGACATTTTAACTCAAACTAGACGTACTGCAGCTCTTTTGTGTTGGCATAAGCGTGATCAATGGTCGCACCGCCCAAGCACTCGGCGCCATCATATAAGACGACTGCCTGCCCCGGCGTGATTGCCCGGACCGGCTCGTCGAAGTCCACGACCATGCCGCCGTCATCCTGTAAATGGACGGTGACACTGACATCCGGCTGGCGGTAACGGAACTTCGCCGTGCAGCGGAAGTCATTGCCGCGGGTATTGGGGGCGATAAAGGTCGTCCCCGTCGCGGTCAGGGATGTGGCGTACAGATGCGGGTTATGGAAGCCCTGATCAACATACAGCACATTCTTGGTTAAGTCCTTACCAACGACAAACCAAGGCTCATTGGAAGTGCCGTTGCCGCCCAGGCCTAAGCCGGAACGCTGGCCGATGGTGTAATACATCAAGCCAGTGTGCTCACCTAATACGGTGCCGTCCGGCGTCTCCATCTTACCTGGCTGGGCGGGCAGAAATTCGCTAAGGAAGTGGCGGAAATTTCGCTCGCCAATGAAGCAGATTCCGGTGGAGTCCTTCTTGTGGGCTGTCGCTAAACCAGCCTCTTCAGCGATCCGCCGGACCTCCGGCTTCTCCAGATCACCGATGGGGAAAATGGCCTTGGCCAGCTGCTGCTGACTGATCTGGGACAGGAAGTAGGTCTGATCCTTATTTCCGTCCGCCCCCCGCAGCATATGGGCGGTACCATCTGCATCGACGGTCTTCTGCGCATAGTGGCCCATGGCAATATAATCCGCGTCCAGCTCCTCGGCATACTCCAAGAAGGCCTTGAATTTGATCTCCTTGTTGCACATCACGTCGGGGTTCGGCGTGCGGCCGGCCTTGTATTCCGTTAAGAAATATTGGAATACCCGATCCCAATATTCCTTCTCAAAGTTCACGGAATAATAGGGAATACCGATCTTAGCGGCCACCTTGGCCACATCTTCATAATCCTGGGTGGCGGTACATACGCCATCGTCATCGCTGTCGTCCCAGTTCTTCATGAAGACACCCACGACGTCATACCCCTGCTGCTTCAATAACAAAGCACTGACAGAGGAATCAACCCCGCCGGACATCCCCACGACGATCCGGGTCTGTGCGTTTGGTTTTGTCATTCGTTCACCATCTTTTCTAGAAATACGTTACATTTCCACGATTTGAAGGTCGCAAAACGTTACGCTTGGTTACTGCTCAACGGCGGCTAAAATGTCCCGTTGAATCAAATTATCAATAATAAAGTGATACTGTTCCACCGCACCTTGGGTTTCCTGCTTTTGGAAAATGTTCACGGAACGCAGGCCCGAGACATCGGTGACGGTCATTTGCAGACCGGAAAAATCTTTAGCGATCGTAATTTTTAATCGGAATGACGGGGAATAGGGTCCCTCCGTGCTCAGGGAACGATCAAATTGAAAGTTCCCGTTGCGGGTTTCTTGGAAGCCCACATCCATTAATGCATACCGTTTAATTTCTTTTGCCAGTTTATAGCTGACGGAATCGCCAGTAACTTTTGCAATTGGTTTAATTGCCATGATCAAACACGCCTTTCTCCATCGTTTATCCCTTTAAGGATACCATGGAATACCATCGGCGTGTTAGCGGCACCAAGCTTACCGGGCCGGGACAGCCTTAGCTTGGGTGCGTTGGGCGATCTTGGCTAAGGCGGCCGCAAAGGCCTCAATTTGAGTTGTCGTATTCACACTGCCAAAGCTGATTCGCACCGACTCGCGGATCCGAGGGCTGTCCGCACCGAACATAGCGGTCAGCACGTGGGACGGTTCCAAGCTGCCAGCGGTACACGCCGAACCCCCGGATACCGCGAAACCGGCCAAGTCCAGGTTGACCAGCAGGGCATCCGTTGGCACGCCAGGCAGCCACAGGTTCAACACGTGCTGCAGCTCGGTGGGGGCCAGGGAACCATTCACCGCATACTGCACGTCCGCCGCCTGCAGCGCAGCAATGATGATTTGCTTGAAGTGAGCAAACGATTTTTGTCGGGCAGCCTTCACGGCTGGCGTCAACGCCTTGACCGCGGTGGCAAATCCGACCACCCCAGGGACGTTCTCCGTCCCGGCACGGCGCTTGCGTTCCTGATCGCCGCCCTTGATCAGCGGCCGAAAGTGTACGTTATCCGATTCATAGAGAAACCCCATGAATTTTGGCCCATTGATCTTATGCGCCGACGTGGATAACAAGTCGATATGATCGGCGGCCACATCAATATCAGTCAAACCGTAAGCCTGCACCGCATCTGTATGGAACCACGCCTGATGATCCTTCAACAAGTCACCGATTTCATGAATCGGTTGGCGGCTGCCTACCTCGTTGTTGCCTGCCATGATCGAGACCAGGATGGTATCGTCCCGCAGCGCATTGGCCACGTCAGCAACAGCCACATGCCCGGTCTCGTCCACGGGCAAATAGGTCACATCAAAGCCCAAAGTCTCCAAATACTGCATCGACTCCAGTACCGCCTTGTGCTCAATTTGATCGGTGATAATGTGCTTGCCCAAATTTTGCCGAGCCAGCGCCGTCTCCACGATAGCCGTATTGTCGCTCTCACTGCCGCCGCTGGTGATCACGATCTGCCCCGGCTGAGCATTGATCGAATCGGCCAGAACGATTCGGGCGTTCTCCAACGCCTGTTTAGCATGGCGGCCAAAGGCATGGGTGGAGCTGGCATTGCCCCAAGTATCCTGTTCTGCCTGGGCAATGGCCTGAATCACAGCCGGCGATGGCGGGGTCGTGCCCGCATTATCCAAATAAATTGGTTGCGTCATTTCAAAACTCCTTTTATTAGAGATAAAAATATCGTTAGCAAAAGTTGCTAACGAAAAATAAGTGTATCACGCGTTCGGTAAAAAGAAAACCGTCAAACCAGTTATACGCCTTGCTGTTCTAAGAAACGCAGGAAAGTGCTGGCCGATTGCCGCCCAGCGGCGACGATAAATTCATCGAAACTGGTGTCGGCCTCTTCGTTACCATTATCGCTCATCGCCCGAATCACCACAAACGGAGTCTGAAATTCGTGTGCTGTCTGGGCCACAGCGGCACCTTCCATTTCCACCGCCAAGGCTGCCGGATACATCGCCTTGATCCGCTTGATTTGAACCTGGGAGGCGATGAATTGATCACCGCTGACGATCAAACCCGTGTGCACCGTATGACCTTCCGCTTTTGCGGCCTGCGCAAAAGCAGCAGAATAATGGGCGTCGCTGGTAAAAATCTGGGGCATTTGCGGCAATTGCCCCGGCAAATAACCCGCTGGCGTCAAGTCCACATCATGGTAAGCCACCCCGGTGGAAATCACCACATCCCCCACCGCCAAGCCATCGCCGATACCGCCGGCTGAGCCCGTGTTGACGACCAAGTCCGGCTGAAAGTGCGCCAGCAGCAATGCCGCGTTGATACTCGCCTGGACTTTGCCGATACCGCTTTCGATCAGCACTACTGCGGTACCGTGGATCGTACCCGTATCGAAGGTACTCGTGCCGATCGTTTCTTGCTGAGCATTATCTAAATGCTCCCGCAAGGTTCGAATCTCTTCTTCCATGGCGCATAAAACACCAATTTTCATAAAAAAAGCTCCATTCTTTTCAAATTAATTAGTCAACAAACCACAATACCAGAAAAACCGCAATTAGGGCCAGGACTAAGGCCAAAATGGTCCAATTCAGCCGCCGCTTCAACCGCTGGCTGTGGGCTTCGGCCAGGTCCCCAGTCAGTGCCCGGGCTTCCTGGCGCTGCTTTTTTGCATACGCTTTTTCCACTGCGATACGTTTGGCGTCCCGGGCCTTGAACGCATCCCGCGGTCCAGGGGCCCCCTGGGGCTGGCTCGGCTTTTTCTTACCCCACATCAGGCGTCATCCTTCCTGTAGCGGCCTGCAGCGCCCACCAATAAATTGCCGTGATCGTTTTGGCATCCACGATCCGACCATCAGCCACGGCTGCTTGGGCATCAGCTAAGCTCAGCCAAGCGACTTGCAGAAACTCATCTGCATCCAGCGGCCGTTTATCGGCCACTGGGGCAATATGCGGGCCGAAATACAAATGGAGTTTCTCCATTGAATAACCCACACTGGAATAAAATGTCGTGATCGGTTCTAGCGGCGTCGTCGGTGCATAACCAATCTCCTCATTCAATTCCCGCCGAGCCGCCTCATCCGGATCATTTTCCCCCGGATCCAGCTTTCCCGCCGGAATCTCCACTGACAACCGCTGCAGCGGCTCCCGCCACTGCGTCACAAATGCGCCCTGACCAGCGTCGTTCAAAACCAGCATGGCCACTGCCCCATGGTGATGGATAATCTCCCGCTCCGCCACCGCCCCATTCGGCAACCGTACCTGCTCCACATGCAGTGATAAAATACGACCGTCATAAATGGTTTTATCCGATATTTTTGTTTCCTTAAATTTAGCGATTTCATCATCCGAAAACATGAATCAGCCTGCTTTCTTGCTATAATAGATAGAAATGTACCCGATTTCATTGAAAGGTAAGTTGCGAGGCATTTTTCGTTTCCAAGCGTACCGAGTGCCAAGTGCGGAGCAAGCGGAGGCAAAATGGGCTCAGTGGTGGAAACCACACGGCGGCTTTGCCGCCGATGTGGTTAGGCGACTTGGAGACCGCGCAGCGGGCTCCAAGCGCCGTCACCAC